>Ga0065711_1033764_pt1 | contig 24862 bp, 10 predicted proteins | sample Hoacrofraction12_FD_59098 | JGI IMG/M metagenome (GOLD analysis project Ga0065711, IMG submission 59098) | Hoatzin crop microbial communities from Cojedes, Venezuela - Epithelial fraction 12 v2 (version 2) | ecosystem: Host-associated > Birds > Digestive system > Esophagus > Crop | place...
CCCTCAGAGGGAAGAAGTTCCTCCTCATGTTCAGACGGAACTTCCTGTGCCTCAGTTTGTGCCCATTGCCCCTTGTCCTGTCACTGGGCACCACTGAAAAGAGCTTGGAAAGAACTTTCTCTCTAAATATGTTCTTTCCTGCTTATTCATGGACAACGTGCTTAAAGTCTATTCAAACGTGAACTTTATTCTTCTCTCTAAATACTGTGGTTATTCACTTACACATCTGGAATGTATTGAAGCAAAGATTAGTCTGCTTTACTCCTTAGACTGTGGCGTAATTCACAACATATTAGGTTGTATACATTTGTGCAGATCATTTTTAATCAGATGCACAGCATGCTGTTCATATCCTTTTACCTTTTTATTATTATTTCTGATACTGTACTTCATCAAACTCAATTAGACCTGCCTAGTTTCATCATTAGAAATGGTTTTCTTCAAGTATGGAATGGGGCTGCGATATGCTGCTTCATATCGAGGAGATATTCAACAGATATAACAATTCATATTCCCATTACTTTATGACTGTCACACAAAGTAATTTATTTCCTTTCCCCAGACATAAAAATTGTACCATATTCCAGCCTCCTGCAGCCTGCTCCAATTGCTTCCACTGTCTCCTCTACTGCTTGCCACTCTTTTCTTTGAATTTCACTTCTCCATCCTTTTCAGTTTGGCACACACTAATTTCCTCTCCTCCATCGGACTCAGGCAGGTGGGTTATATTCACATAAACAAGCAATCTTATTAGACAGTATGTACATTCTCTAACTATTCCCCTAATCAGTTCACATTTACCTCTCTAAGTGCTTGAAAAATAAATAAGCAGATGGTGAAATTAGTTAATTTTCCACAAGTGTTGTGGCAGAAAATGAATCCTCAGGAAATGTTTTAGCTGACAATTTTTTAACTCAGAATCAACCACTTCAGTTCTACTTTTTACTTTTTTTGGTATGTTAGGGAGATATAAACTTTACATGGTACAGAAGCAGTGGCCCTTTGACACGTCCAGTGCTGCTGTCTGACATGACAACGTAAACTATCTGGCTCTCACAGATGCAGTGTGCAGGGTGCGAGGGTTAATATTGTATCCCCCCCCATTTTTGGTGTTTTTAACAGCTACCGTCAATCAAGCACCATTCTCTTCCCCAGCTCGGGGAGGAGATGCACATTTGAAATTCCTGGCTACGTGGTACAGGAAAGGAAGGAGTAGGCTCTGGCTGAGAGGCAGAGACAGGCCACATGATTGTTTTTCATTGCAAACATAATACATTCATTTATTCGTCTGATTTTTACCTTTGCAAGGGACAGTACCCAGACTGACTGTCAGTTTGTCAAAGCCTGAGAAGAGGTGCATACCGCTGCCTCCTGCTTGCCCCACCTTCTTTCTGCATGGGCAGACCTGGGCTGAGAAGGAAGTGACCCCTCCTGCACCACTGTCCAGAGGATACAGAAACTTGTGCCACTGGCAGTGCAGGTGAAGATGATTTCATGCATAGCTTAAGTATGAAAAGGAAATCAAAAGCTGACAGCGTCCGAGGCAGTTCAGATTAACACACTCCTGACTCCCCTGGCTAGCGAAGATGAAACCAAGGGTCAAAAGAATGATTCAGGCACAAGGGGAATAACAAACTTACTGCATAAATGACCAAAAATGCAACAATTTAGATTTTGTTGATAGTTAGAGGCTGCTAAAAAACAAAGCTAAAACAAACATCCTCTTCCAGCTCCAGGGCCAAACACATCATTGACTCAAGTGACTAAAAATCCAGAATGTTAAATCAAGGTTGTATCTGGAGTCTCATGTCTGATCATCCTTTCTATAAATCCTTGATAAAGTGTGTGTTAGTTTTATGGTACAGTCATAAAACAGACAAATGTAGAAGTAAATGACCTCATACCAGCTATCTCTCTGCAGATAGATTCACTTGGCAGAGAGCCAAGAATTGATTGACACACATCTTACGGAACTAGAGTTAATTAATATGACTACCAATTCCCAAATGGATCTCAGGAAGCAGAGAATCTGTTTAATGCAGTAAGCAATGACATACTGTGTGTGGTCAAAAGACAATCACTAATTGCCAAGAATGCATTCTGGAATAAAGTGTTAAAGAATATGAAAAAAACCCTTTCTACTTTGCAGCTCCTTTATCCCTTCAAAACCTTATGCTTAGAACATTTTAAAGACTCATGTTTCAAATATCAAAAGACATTTTTATAGGGAGAAATACTTCCCAGACTATAAACTCAAATGGTCTGTCAATTTTTCTACAAGAAGAAATTCTGATTTTTAAATACCTGAGTCCTCATTCATTTAACAATGATGTCTTTATTTTCAGGGAAATTTGCAAACCTGAATTGCAAAACCATGAGGTAACTTCAAAGAGCTGTTCTTTGGAGATCACAAAAGCTACATGTAACACAACTATGGATTCAGCAGTAAAACGCGTCCATAAATTAAGTGACTGCTGAAAACACATCAAGAACCTGGTTGCTAAACTGAAACTGTCTATGGAACAATAGTCAGGTAAGCCAGACTGAAAACAAAGTAAAGGGGAGTACTGCATACATGATAGGAAAATAAAAGATTGGCTTTTCTGGAGAAAAAAAGGATTGAAATGGAGAACAGAGACATTCCAGTCAGATCTTCAGCCAGAAAAACCAGCACAGCCCTGTTGATTTCTGTGAGTGATACTGTTTTTCACCAGGGAAGACCATACTTACCTATTTAGTTATGATGATCATTGACAAAACAGTACAAGAGCTCCTGCAAGCTCTCTGCAGCACTAAGCAAAAGTCAGTAAACTACAGATTAAAAAAAAAGAGGGAAAAGAGAGGAAAAAATGATTTTTTTTTTCATGAAAAAGGAAAGAAAAAAACCTAGGTCACATAGGAAACACTGTTAGTGTATTACAACAAATCTGAGAAGAGGGACTGATGAATGTATGACACTATTCTAACTCCCAGCTGAAGAAAGCTGCCGTGGTGTCAGACTGAACTGACTGGTAGGAGACTGAAGGACAGAGTTGGCCCCAGAATAAACACACAGGCTGAACTACCATTCTTATAGCTGGTATCTGTCCTGACACAAAAAAAAAGAGTGCATTTAACTTCATGAACCAGGTAGGATGGGCTTACTCGTAATTATTTAAGCCGCTGGGGGAAAAGATGCTGTGTAGGGGAGAAAAGTACAGATTCTGCTGTGATTTATCAATCAGCACGTCAGCATCTGATTCAGGAGCAGGTCCTACCAGATCCACTCACCAAGCTACAGAAACTACTGCGAGTGCATTTTGGCAGGAAGAGATCGTGCCTAAACACCAACAAATATTAAAAAAAGGAAAAAAGAAAAATATTGTTTTAAGATAGTTTACCTCAGGATGGCTTCCAACTTCAATATAGGTGCAGACTGGATGAAAAGCCCCTGTTCCGCAGGCATACAAGTGGGTTTGGTTGTAAGCCTTAAGCACCTTGATGAAATTTGCACATTCTCTCTGCAAAGAAAAGGGGGGAAAAAAAATGTATCCACAAAGTTAATTCAGTGATTACGACTAATGGGAGCTTTTCTGTGTTAGCAATGTATGGTCGAATGACCAGATTTTTAAAACATGATCATTAAAACATGCTGTTTATAAACTTATTTATTGCTAAGCATTTAAGAAATAGCCTGATTTAGGTTCTCATTGGTTGCCATTTAATAAAGCATCCACCCCTGAGGAAAAGATTACACAAAAAAATTTCCTAATGTTTGTTTCAGACACGTTTCATCTTTATAATTTATGCTATTGCCATGTTTGTAAGACAAAACCCATTTATAGAAATGTGTCAGAATGAAATAATGAAGAAAAATAGACCAACTGTTTGCTTGTATTCAATTAAGTAACAATTAGAAGAAAGACGGGCCAGATGGAAGGAACTGATGAAAAACAAATCATTAATATAACATTTCTAACAATAATATGAAAGCTGCCTCACCTCCATTGTCTGTGTTTAGGGGGCAGTTTTACAAAGATGAGCACATATGCTAAACCTTAGTGCAATTACAGACAGCCACTAGAATGTAAAATTTGTAAGACTTGGATTTTACATTTTCTACCTGAGTAAATTATCTGTCATGAGTAATGTTAGTTCTCAGCAATGGAAAAAGTAATAGTAACACTAACAGTCCCTACTACAAACATTATCTGTTAACAAAAAAGTCATTATTAATGTCTAATGTTATTAAAATGGTAATGTCTAACCTGATAGTCAAGATGTCAACTTTTTTCTGTCTATTTAATATTTTTATTTCCATCAGGTCTAACAATGAAAAGAAATATGTCTATGGCTGTGACTAAGGCTACTGACACAATTACAAACAATGGATTTCAAATAGGAGGAAAAACAAGAACATTGAAATAAAATAACTATTCCTATCAGGTGTTAAAAATTAAAGAATCTTTTCTATGCATATTCGATAACTTTTTTTGGTACTGCACTCAGCTGTACCTCTCCAAGTGGACCAGGGCCCATGGAAACACCACCTGAGGTATTGTCTCCACAGAAATCTCATTGACTGGCATCATCTGTCTCTGTAACTTGCTTGCTAATTAAACCAGATACTCTCAAACACAAAACAAAGGCTCTGCCAGGAAAATGCTTGTGCAATTTGAGGCATGCCTTAGGCCACCACAGGGGAAAGCAAGGAACTCACACAGATAAAATACCGATTCCCTGCCTTAAACAAAGGACCATACTGAAATGACAATGGTATTCCAATTTTATTGTTTATTTGCATAATAGATAATGGCAATGTAATAAAAAGTGCATCCAGAGAAAAGCATACAGAATCTTACTACCTCTTTGGCTTAGTGCTGATGACTTACGTTATCTTTCCAACTCAGATGGAAGAGAAAACATAGACATAGTTAAGGTAACCCAACAGGAAATTGAAAGAAATGGAGATGGATGTTACCAGGGGTCTCTCTTAATTCTTTCCATTCTGACCTTTCTTAACAAAAACACACACAATTTCTGGTGCATACATATTCTTCCTCCCACACATATATAAACATGAACATACATTTATTATATGTATCCACAGACTGCCTTCCACTGTCACAGTGGTAGAGTACTAAGCAAATACCTGGCATAAATCATCAATATTACAATGCATGTTTTGATATTGTTCTTAATGCTGTTATTCTTTGTTCCTTTTAATAAAAGAAATATGGAAAAACCATGGAAGTGTGTTAATAGTTCAATGCCTGCAAGAGAAAAGATAGGCAAATACAGTAACATTAAAAATAAAAAAAAATTGAATTGGATTGTTTCTTAAACTCTGATATTCTGTGTTTCAGATGGAGCATCTGACTTGGACTCCACGTAATTTATAACTGACCAATGATTAAATATTATTAAATGTTATTAAATAATTCAGCTTGTTCTTACTTAGAGTTGTGTCTCACCAAATTTAATCCCAACACTGCTTCAGTAGGACTGTGCTTTGCCTTGTCTGGTTTGATGTATAATGATTTAAAAAACGTCTTTGTGGTCTATTGCGATGCTTTATTGAAGCTTTCAAAAACTCCCTACGTGAATAACATGAAATCTTAGAGGCCAGTGGACATGTATCTTTGCAAAATGCTATGAACACCTGGGCTAAACCCAGAGGTTGTGCTGATTTCAGAGGTGCCACTCTGATTTACAGCAACACAGCACCTGCAACTCTATATGCACTTGCTAAATACTGTTCAGCTGCTTATCTATAATATACAGCAAGAAGGTATTAGATAGCTAATACTTTAAAGGTGAGATGGAAAACCCTACTTAGTTTAGGGGCAGAGACTTCTTTGATTTCTATAGATGGAAGTTAAGAAAAAATTTATCATCAGCTTCACTGAATTATTCCAGATTAGTCTGGGGGGGGGCGGAGAATTAACTCTACCATAACCATATTTGTGCTTCAAGTGTGCAGGATTTATAGCAGTGTCAATGCATTAACATAAGGAAAGTTACTCCAGCTTTATAACACATTTCCAAAAGCATATTTAGTTTATTCATCCCTGCTGTTAAGCTCCCCTTAATTCCTTGTACAACCTACTTTTTACCATAGATGTCTGAGAAATACACAGCCTAGTTAAACAATGGGGAAGGTAAATACCTACAGCAATAAACCTTTGACTATGACAAATAAATTTATATAACATTCAAAGTTCCTAGTCCAGTTCAGACTGCTCTTATAGCTTCCCTGTGTTTTATAGCTGCATAAAGGAACCATTAAGGTCTATTCAGTAAATTCTCATACACCTCCCTAACAGATTCGGTTTCTTTATATATTTTACATGATTGTAAAAAAATAAATAAAGAGGATTATTAAACCACAGTAAATGACATCAAAGTAAAGTTACAGTTCTGATTTAGGCCCTTGTCAACTCAGGAAGTTTAAAGTGAAGTTTCTGCCCTGCCTGGGAGACGGTGCTATTCTCCCTGGAACAATAGCGACAGGCGCATTGAATTCAGTTGCAGGGTAATCAGATTCCTCCCTTTGCCTCATTGTGCTCAAGTACAGCTGCACAGGTATAGCGTGATGTGTGGAAATGTTGTATCTTTGCGTTTGGTTACTTCGAACTTAGCAAGAGTCTGCTTCGTAATGGTGAATATTAGGTTTTCCCAGTTTATGTGGCTCTTGGAAGAAAAAGCCTCCCATAAACCTATAACAACTTAACAGCTTTTCATGGTTCACTCAGACTCCACATCTCAGCACATATGTATGACAAAGAAGATATTCTGATCAGGGAAAGCATATGTGCCTTGCATGCAATTTGGGTCTGCCGCGACATGAGACTTGGGTGACCAACTCTCATTTTCAGCCTCTGCTTCCCCATTCCTGCCCTCAGTGCAAGGCTCCTACAGTGGCACCTCCAGTTGTGAAACGTGGCAGACGGCTCTGCCGGCTCCGACACCAGTGGCTACGTCAACTCGACTACAAAGCAATTCCCCATACTCCTTGGCTGGAGGCCTGGAATGACTTGGGTGTCTCCAGCTGGGCTTGTCCCACTTGGCAACAGAGTCTCCCCTTGCCAGACCCCCGGGCCAGTGCTGTATTGTGAGTGTGAAGGTCTGTGTCAGCAGAACGAGGCATTTCACTACATAATCTCAGAGTGTAAGACACTGGAAAGGAGTAAAATACAGCAGACAGGAGAAAATCTCCACCGGAGGAAGAGGAAGTAACCCAGAGACAGAAGCTGTAAGGAACAAATTGTCAGGGAATTTAAACACTGTCTGCACATGAGTTCATCCCCCCAGTACCTTTGTATCCATTTTCACTTTCCCAGGGAAAGGATGTTGTTTAAAGCAAACATATTCTGTAGATACCAATACCCTTTGAATATTGCTCTTTGTCAAGCAAAACATCTGAAGGAAGAAAATCAGACTTCAAAAAATTATATTCCAGGTGGAAAACAGGGGTTTTCTTCATATGTGATTGCAGGGTGGTGTGGGATTTTAAAATACTTTTAGCCTAATAATGTGAATTAAAATGAATGCAAGGTTTGCAAAGTTCTCTGTAGACAGGAAAGTATTACTTGGATGGGTTATGAAAACAAATCTTAGAGAAGAGGAGCACTGGAATCACGTAGTGAATCATTATCAAGAATTCCATCCAATAATCCTGTTTACTATTATGGGCAGCTTAATATTAAGAAACTTTTCTGCCCTAAAGCTTGAGTTTATATATATGTATACACACACACAACAGAAAGTATAAGTGATTGCATATGGTACAGAACGATTGAGGTAGCTATTCGAAGAGAAAATTAGGTACATCATGTGGGAGTTACTACAGTCCTCAGAATCCCCATTCATTTATCTTGCCTACCCCTGGAGAGGATTAATCTTCATTCATATTTCAATAAATGGTATAAGGTTTCCCTAAGAGCTGTACTTTCTGCCTTTGGCCTTGTACAGAAGTATCTCTATCTCAAAATCCAAGCAGCTAAGCTCCTACATCGCGTCTGAGAACTTTTACCATAGCCTGCAAGGTCTTTCTCTCTCTGTCCTGACAGAGAGAACTTCTTTACATAGCTGCTTGTTTATGTTTTTACAGTGTAGCTGCTGGATCTGCTTCTGCAAACATTCCTGTGGTGGCACAACTGCCAATATCCTCCAAAATATGGCCAAAGAAATGGTTTGTGCCCTGTCCTGGCTCTGCCATGTGCTGTGGCTGAAGCACTCACCATCCAGCTTGTTTCTCTGTTTGAAGGAATATAGACCATATCCATCACCAAAGCCCAAACAGACTCTATGGGCTTTCCTGGGTTTAGTCTGGCATGTAAGGGCACAAGAACATCCAGCTGAATCCATTCTGCCTTGCATACAGAAGATAAAGGTTCATTTGGCCACCTGGAAGGGAACAGTGCCCCAGAAGTTTACTGGGCATTCCTGAGTGAGAAAAAGGTTTTAACTTCAGGTACATTATAGATGTTTATGCTTCCTCTAAACTTGACTGAGGAGGTTATGGAGATCAGATCCTCAGCTCCATGCTGACAGTTTATTTAAAGTGGCTAAAACCATTTGCATCATACTATGGTAACACAGCCAAAGTATCAACCCTGCTGCAAAATTCTGCTGTGCTGAACTCCGACTTGTGTTCAGAAATTATTAGACTGTCACTTAGATTCAGAGCATGAATTAAAGTCAAAGAGGTCCCAGTGTGTCTGGACAAAGATCTTAACTTTAAATTTCAATTCCAAGTATTATATACTATGTGTAAGTGCAGAGGGGCTGTCTTGAAGAGATGACAAAATGTTAATGAAGTTTTCCAGAATGACACCCACTATATGACGATCAATGTGTCTGACTTACTAACCAAACACACACTTTTTTTTTTAAGAGTTTTCTAATATTTATACATCAAATTGATAGAAGGATTTAAGCAGAGAGAGATTAGCCTGAAAAAATAAAATACAAATAAAATGTCTGCAACCAAAAGCATAGGAGCCAAATGCAGAATGATTGAAAAACAAACACTAAAGATATGTAACACTGATTAGGCTGTGTTATGCAGACTTTTCCCGGACAGTTACAAAAATAAAGTCCATCCATCTGTCAAAACATCTGCTCCGCATATGAAAATTAGAACAGAATTTAGGTGGTTTTTACGAGTTTCCAGTAATTATGTCTCCTCCAGAAGCCTGGAATTTGCATCCTTCGATCTGGATTACTGACGCAGAAAAGTGTTTTTAATGACATCTTTTTAAGAAGAAGTTAAAGGGTAAGTCCCTATGACCAACTAATATCCAGATTTTTCTCCTTATTTTAAGAAAGTTATTTCTTTTTTTCCAACCGGGATTGATGTCCATACTACTTCTCAGATATTACAGCAAATGCAAATGGCCAGATTATGCAGGGCAATAAGTAGAAATCCAAATCCTCCATTACAGTATCATTAGCTTCAACAGTTTTCTGCTGACTTAATCCAGATAAGGATCAGACCCTGTAATACATTCTTCCTTTATTTCAGCCTTCCCACATATCCAAGTGATTAAAATATCAGAAGGTTTTGTCTAAACTGGATGGACAAGGGGATTTAAAGCTATCATCTAACACCTGGACAAGCAAAATAAATACCTGTTTTGTGTTTCAAATCAAAGTGCGTAGACAGTTTTCATAAAAAGTCCCATGCATGAGTTTAATTAGTATGCTTACATTTTAATTATTTTTCTGTCCAATTAGTTGAATACTCAAGTGGCAAGGTCAGGGATATCCATGGAGAATACGTAATCCCTGATATTATTGCTGTCATTCAAATTTATCACACTGCAGAAAGATGTTCTGGACTTATCAGGGAGTTTTTTAACTTCTTTCTTTTGCTTGTGGGCTACTGCCAGCTGCGATCAGTTCAGTCGGTATTGGCTAGGTATCCTTTTCAGTATGCAGCAGCATTGTTTCAATGAAAACATTTCTGGAGTGTTAGTGCAATAAATATATGTGTGATTGCCATGTACACGGATAATCGATTCACATCTAGATCCTGCAAATGCTTTAGCATGTCAGTAAGCACATGCGAGGAAGTCCTCTTCTGGATGAACTCCATACAGCATATGTTTTCTCAGTTCTTGCTGCTTGTGTGCAAATTTTTGTAAAATGCAGTAAGATTATTTAAAAATTGTTACTGTTTCCCTCTTTCTATTACAGTAGCACTTAGAAAAATGCTGGTTAAAGAGCACAATCTGCTTAAACAGGCCCAGAATAGGCAGAGAACAAAGGAAATTGCTACAGTTCTGTTAAAATGCAGTGGTCTTTAAAAAATTTGAGTAAACTGATTAATAACACTGCTGCAAAGCCATTGTGCTAAGTGCTGCATTGACAGCAACTGGAAAGTCCCAGAGTACTAGGAGATTTGTACAGGCCCTAATGGGTGGGGAAATGATGCCTGGCACCTGCACTCGATGAGATAACCTTCCAGCCGAACCTGTATGGGCAGGTGTATTATTTTACAGCAGGGGAGGCCAGCTGGCATGAAAACATTTTGCAGACTATGATTTATTACTGTGTACCCCTTGCAGTTTGGATCAATAACAGCATTTCCATCCCTGTTTTGTCATTCTTGTAACTTGCAATCAGCAGGATCAATGCTTTATAGTCCTACTCTCTGAAAAAGTCATTCTGCAGTGCTGAGTGAAGTTAGTTGAGCAGCTGAGGCATCAGAGTCTGTGTTACAGAAAGGGATTTCTATTAACTTAGTTCTTGAGGATTACAACACCACCAGTCACAGCCTTATAAACAGTGTGTGTTGCATAACTCACACACAAATCCACTATAAACCTAGAATATGACTAAGTAAACAAAATACATAGTCTCTTTTATAAATCTGTATTATTTTGTGGGCTGAATTTTAATTGTACTTGTCTTCCCACCTCAGAGCTCTGAAAAAGCTGACAGATCCCCACATTCAGTGACGCTTATATTGTATGGTGATCTGGAGGACTTGACCTCTTTGGAGCTGTCAGGAATGACACTACCTTTAGGCATAGTGACCACTGCCAAAACTACAGAGGAACCCTTGATTAATCCCGTACCTAGGTTTTCCTCTGCTGTCAAGATGTGCCCTGAGAAATTTCAGGCTGAAGGGCTGATGAGAGTTGGTAAGGCATTTTTGGTTGTCTAGTACAGCTTACTGTGCTTCCAGTTATCATTCCAGTTGTTATGCCTGTTATCTGTCTGATTTTTTTGATATGACAAGAGTTCATGAGAATATTTTAAATGTATAATTTACTCAAGTCTGCATGAATTTAAACAGTTAAAGCATCAAGACAGGAAAAAAGAAACCAGCTAAGAAAGTATATGATAAACAAAAGCCACTGAAAAAAAGCAGATATATCCTGGTTCCTTCAAGCCACAGCCCTGCATGCCATATTAGCAAACAGTTCTATTGTCAGCACACTTGCACAGCAGATGGAAAACTCCTCCAGTTCTTCCTTTGCGTTAGTGAGGGTGAAACACAAAATGTGTGCCTGCCTGTCTACCTACCTACTTGCAAATCTGGTGGTCACTACCGGTTCTTGGACATTTGGCCCAGGGTTTACCACGAAGGCTAATCATGGAGGTAGCTAAGCCAGGTGGGGTACTCCCTCAGGTTTGTCCTGAAAACTGTCGCAAACCGGAAGCCGTTAGAAGAAGCCATGCTTTAAAGCTGCCTCCCTTGACTGCATGGACTAAACACATCCATCCTTCAAATGTTTGTCGTCAGGATTATCTATCTGACCTAGCAATCTTAGGAAGTAAAATTTCTCCAAATTTTTCTGTATGCAGTGTGTTCAAATTACAAGACATGTTTCCAGTCTTTAAATCTTCATTCAGCAGATGCAGATAATAATTGTTCTGGACCTGTGAACAGCTAGAACAATGCCAAGAAGCACAAAATATCTGATTTAATGATCATCTCATATTTTTGTACATCTGGTTAATGTATAGTTAACAAGACAAAACAAAGTCTTTTGTGGATGCAGTCCAGCAAAAAAGTGGGTTTTCAGGATTTTGCAGGCACCGCATGATTGTTGTACATTAAACATTTCCACCAGTGTTAGCAAGCTTCCTTTATTTTGAATTGTTAAGTTTTCGGTAGTATGCACTTCCTACAGCACAGAACGAATTTACTTAAGGAACAGAGGAGTACTTCAGGAACAACTCAAAACATTGGGAAGTCTTGAGGTCAAGCAGAAGCCAGTTCTTTTCTGACCATAATATTAAAACAAAATTGGTTTTGCTCTGTAGAGGAAACCTGTCCCACATTTCAGCATGGCTTTATTAGCAAAGAAATGAACAATACTTCTTGGTTTCAGCTCAAGCAGTCTCACCAAGCCTAGCAGCAATTTAAGTTGTGACCACAGTCTAGATCTAAAGAGTCTCTCTCTTCTACCTCTCCTCTCTGGGTGGGGTAATCAGCTGTCTCCTGGAGATATCAGATTACACCCTAACTTTCTGAGTACAATCAACACCTGCTAATTGGGTGGAGTATTTCAGACAAACAGGTTGTCAAGCCTGTTGTAGGCCCATAAAGCACTTAGACTGTGTATATGTCAGCTTGCATTTATTCAGCATATTATAGGCATATCCTGTAATGACTTCCACTCGCAGCCACCTAAGATAAATATACTCAAAACTTCTTTGTTGCCGGTGAACATAAAACTGTGAAGTATTGAAAGGAAGCAAAAGACTGTTGCATCTATAAGGGACAGTTGCTTAGCAATATGTGCGCCTGTAAATAAACATGCTCTGTAAGCTACATGTGCCTTACTGTGGAAATCCGGAAATTTGTGTGTGGATATTAAACTATTTTGACACCACAGAGAGATGCTGAACAGCAAACCCTTAAGTGACAGAAGCTTAAAATTCCCACTCAGTTAAAATTTGGCACCAAAGTGAAATTGTTGAAATGAGAGTTTGCTGAATGGTTTTGGGGTTTTTTGTTAGGTTGTTTGGTGGGGTTTTTTTGGCTTTTTTTCTGGTTTTTATATTCATTATACATGCATGGTGACCTAAAGTTCTGGAAGATGTTAATCAGGAAGGAATTACCCAAGGGAAAAAGAGATCAGTAGATTATTTGGTCCAACACAGATCACTCAGAAAAAGAACAAACATAAGAACCAAAACCAAGAAAGAAAGATATTTCTTTATTTGTTGTTTTTACTTTTCCTGCTCCATTATCTTCAGAATACCAAGCACTGAAAAGGTTTTTTTAAAGGCCTTCTGCTGACATGAAGATGTGGAAAATGAACAAAGCATTAGCTTTGACATAGGAAATAATTGCGTATTATTTCCTAGGTTATTTTATGAACTTTCCCTCTAGTAATTCTACTTCTTCCAAAAGATAAAAGACAACATTTTAGACTTGTGTGCAGCAAGCAGGAATTTAGTAGGTCTGGTTTTGGTGTATGTAACAGGACTACAGGAAAAAAAAATAGTTGTGGACTAATTTAATGGTGACATAGTGACCACGTCTTGAGTGCAGAGAAACTATGATATGTGATCTTTCAGAGCAGACCTATCTTTCATTTTTAAACTAGCCTTTCTTTTTTTAAAGCAGCAGAAAATCCCCCAAACTAAACCAAACCAACCGAAAAAGCCCCAGTCTGTTTGCTAAGATAGAAAGAACATGATGCAAATTCAGAAAAAGGAAAAAAAAAAAAACAAAAAAAAAATGTGACTGCCACCAAAGGAAAGGCTTTTCTCTGACTTCAAGAGCTTCAGATTGAATCCCTGAAAAAAAACAGGGATTAAATATATTGATCATTTTTACTAGTTATACATTTAATGTGTTGCTCTGGAAATAAATGTATAAAGAATAAATTTAAGATGTCCATCTTGGGATGCAATAAATCATAACAAGGAATTACCCAACATCATTTTCAAATAGCAATAGCTGGTAACTCAGCCATAAATAAAAGTCATTCTCAGACTTTGCCAAGGCCAGACTAAGGCTCATGAGCAACACCTATTTACAGAAAATTAAACACGATAATTAAGGGAATGATTTTTCCTTCATTTCTCCTTTACTTCCCCTTTGCTAACTCTGTGACTTTGGATTTTAAAAACAACAAAGAAAACATTTCTGCAAGACTGCATTAAATCTGCTGAATATTAAATTTTCTTCAGAAGCAGATTTCTATAGTCACACCTATGAACAGAAAACTAAGCCCAAAATTGTAAAATTAGCTTTCTCCTTGACATATATTTGTTCCCCGTACTGAAAGACTTAAATGACTTCCCGTGATACATAAGTGGATAACACATGAAAATCTGAACAAATGCCAACTTCATTCTTCCTCTGTGTAAGTACACAAGTTATTGCCTTACAGTAACTGATTTGCCTTGGTCAGTTCACATAAAGTATACGAAAATACCTAAATCAACAGAAGCTGTAGGATCAACATCTGAACTAAGAACCATAAGTGAGGCTTTATGCTGGTGGGTGTGTTGTGGGGGTCCATACAAGGACTGGAACAAGCGCAACCAGAATTTCACAGGGTGGGGAATTCTGTTAGACAGCTCCACAGAACTTTGAAAGACTCCAGTCTACTATAATTCTTTTTTACCAAGCTCAATTCACCTCTAAGTGAAGGCATTGTAGGTTTGGTGGTTTTTTCCTCTTATCTGTTTTTCTTTTTTGTTTGTAGTCTATGCAAAACAGTTTTACACTGCAGCAATACTAAAGCAGCACACCACTTACAAAATGCCCCACCCTTTCATCTCCCAAACGGTAAGCAACGCTTTGGCAGGAAATCATGCCCACATTAAAGATCATGGACAAGATTAAGGAGTGAGCAACCCTCAAACTAATAAACCCAGCATACTAACTGGGACAGTTGGTAGAGTTGAAAGGGATATGCAGTGGCACGGCTCAGAAGTCACATTTCTCCTTGTAGTAGGTAATACTGAGAGTAAATTCTGTCTCTAACCTCACTGGAGGTCCATTGCTTTGGATTTCTGCTCATTTTACCCCTTCGTACTCCCAGAGGACATTCAGCTTTCGCTTTTCCCCAAACTGGATGGTGGTCCAGGGCCATTAGACTCTGCTAAAGGACTTCAGTTCTATGCTGGAGACAGGGAGCCAGAAAGGAAATGGGGATCGTGCTGAGGACTGGTGATAGGAAGGATGGAAAACTGACTGAGGATGTCCTCTAAAGGAAAAACCCTGACAGAAAGGGATGAACTTCTCTTTGGGACACCCAAAGGGACAGAGGTAATTTGACCAGCAAAACTGTGCCTGTCAGATGAATTTAGAAGCAGGCTTTCTTGATCCAGCCAGCATTGTATATTTAATTGTTAAATTCCCTCTTCAGATCTTTATTTACAATATCAGATGAAAAGAATTACTTTTACTTTCTTCCTCCATGTTCTTGTATTTTCTCTACGGCAACAACAGTAATAAAATGAGTTAAAGGGATTAGTTTGTCTTTCCGAAGTATCATCAGACATGGGTGCTGGACACTTGCTAAGCTACACACCACTTTTTCTTTTTTTTTCTTTTTCTTCTTTCTTTCCAAAATAAATCATTGCTTACTGGCAGATCTATAAGCCTATGGAATTGCTAATCTTCCTGTGACTTAGGGAGGGGCTGGAAAACTTTAAAGGAAGCATAAACTGAGATGACATACGAGCGTTGTGGCTTGAATTAAGTGTTACTATAACAAATAAGATGAGGAACTAAATTACAGCCATGTATTCTACCTGTACGAACCATAAACTTAATTATTAAGTGCCAGTCACACTTAAATGCAAAGAAGCATGCACAGAATACAGCTATATAGTGTAAAGAGTCTTGCTTCTTCTTAGCTGGAAATAGGTTTCTGATCTGAAGTGACTCCAAATTACCACCAGTTGTACTCAGGTAAGAGTTAATAACTAGGTAAAGCCTAACGGCAATTAAGTAGCCCAAGTAGATGTCTATCTCCTATAAATTACAATACAGTCAGTGCTAATACACACACAATTATGTTGATACACTTTAGCTGTGAAGGGAAATAACACGACAGCGCTTCACTCTCTGTATGGACCTGCTTGTTCATGTCCCAGAGCGTACATAGGAGCTTGCTGGTACCAAATAAAAGTACTTGGTACTCTTTGTATCTGTTCGTATATCAACATTTATTTGTCACCAGAATCATCCAGGGAGCAGGTGATATCATACAGCATGCAAAGTGTGTATAAGTATCTGCCATTATGTAGCTTGTCCTGTGTGAGTTTGTTAAAGTACCCATTGACATTTTAAAGATTTATCCATATCAAGGACAGAAGCAACCATTTCAACAATTTAATTTTATCTGGGATCTTTAAGAGTGGCTAAATAAATTAGACAGTCAAATCAGACTTGAAAATAACATCCTAATGTGCCCTTCAGAAATACATCTTTAAAGCTTTCAAGTCGTAGAAATCTATCATGTGCTTTAGTAGGGATTTCTCTGATTAATTGTGTATGATACGAACTACTGCTATGGTGCCTCAGCCAAATCTAGTGTAGAGATCTATCGACTAAACAGCAGCAAAAACTTTTAAAACAATAGTAACTTAATAGTTTAAGGACTAGATGAGCTTTCCAGTCAAGAAGCTATCCCTACTCTATTCCTACCTGCAAAACTAACTAGAGTTTCTGGTATCTTTTGTAAATCACCCAAGCTTTGCTTTGCTGGTTTATGACATCCCAGGAATGTCAGAGTGGAATTGTAGCCACATTTTTTTTGCAGTTACCTATTATTTAACCCATATGTAATGCAGAGTTTGCCATGTGTTTCTGCTGGGACCCAGGTGCCTGTGAGATCTTAAAATCAAAATATTGCGGCTCTCTAGTGAGGGATATGACTAGCACCATGTCTGTACTGTAAGTTCAGTGTAAAAGCTGAGAAGTATGCCATAGGGACTTTGTCTTCTTTGATCATTACCAAGGTCTGGTCAGGAATCGTGAGAAATATTCACGGGACTTACAGCAACCAGAATAGATCAAATGAGAGAATAAAGTCCAGAATTGCAAGAAATCCTCACAGAAGTGCTCATTTAGTTGAATTACTTAAGTAAATATCTTATTTGTTATTTATAGTCTTTAATTTTTCAAGAACAATATTACTATGGTGCTTGTGATACTCTATACTGAGGAAAAGGAAATGTATTTTAATACTAGGTACTTATATGGGACAGTAATTACTATTTTATTGGGAAAAAATCTATAATTTGTGAGAAAGTGTAGCAGTTAATTTCTATCAGAGAAGCCCTGCTGTAAGTAAGTCTTGCATAGTCGGGGAGAGTCTTTCAGCCACTCTTCTCAGCTTACCCATATAAAAAAAAAAGATCCAAAGCATACTTTAAAAGCTTTGTCTATCTATACAGTGAGCAAAGCTTAACTGATTAACATAGCCCTTTAAGAAACAGAAATGAAAATGACTTCTTAAGGAACAAAGGAATATCAGGAGAGCGGGAACAGCCCAAGTCAGCCGCTCTCCTCAAATCCCGCGTGGACTGTCCTGAGCTACAAACCTGCTGCGCCCAGATTGGCACGACTGACAGCGTCAGTATCAGGAATCCCTCTGAAGGAGTGAAAACGACAGTAAATTACCTCTTATAATTACGAGAGGAAATCTCGGAGGTCATAGCTGAGGTTAGCAGTGGGGCAGAGCCGGGGTTATACTTGCGCTGCAGCTGCTGCAGTGCACCTGGCCTATTAGTGGGGACTCGCATTTTCAGCACTGCCTTTCCCTGGAGATCAATAATTAAAATTTTTTTTTTTAATAAGACCTCAATGTAGAAGCATAGACTATCATGTAGAAAGTTTTGAACCGTCATAAGTGAAGAGTATCTAATATCTTAGCAGTGGTACATGCTGAAAGCAATATTAAATCAAGCATGGTTTATATACCACTTTATTTGTCCTATATGTCTCTTGTTCACTCTAATGAGAGTCTGCTGTATTGCTTTTATGGCCTTTATATTTCACACTCCCAAGGTACTGACAATGGCTTTAAGGAAGAAATGAGGGAGGAATAATAAGTTTCTTAAATGTTCTGTAATCGTTATCTGTAATTACAGTTAAAGCAGTTACATTAAATACTCTGTGTGTAATGCACTGTTTTATGGCTGGCGTAGGTAGCTGTAAATATTTAAAGATGATGACCTGAACACACCATGATATATATTCCGTCTTTCTATTTTCCTACCAAAACTGGACCCACATTGCACATGATCTATGCATTTATGTTATTTTCTTTTATTTCTTACCTACATTTGTAGAGAAGTTTAAAAATTTTTAAAAAAAGAAAGCAAAACCACCCCAAACAACCCACATATATGAAAAACATTTATGAAAACAAATTCTCTGTTTCTAGTAACATTGTGCTGTACTACTGTTATCTTTTGGGCTGCACTGAGTCTTGAACCCTGTGTTCCTGTTCTGCTCTATTCTTTTCTACCAGCTCACAGCTGTGCTGCTTCTAATGCACACCATTGGTATCGGCTTCACCTTTTACTCATGATCAGCAGGGATAGCTGCCCTAATATCATAGGAATCAGGGCAAATAAAATCGTTACAACATGTATAGTCAGAGGACGACGACCTCAACCTCCCATCTCACTCCAGAATAATAGTGTCTCTGTTTCAATGAATAGATTGGAATCAGCCTAGTGCAATGTATAAAACATACTCTTTCTTACTTTTCTGAATTTGCAAAAATAATTATTATTAAAATTAAAGCAATATACTTTCATTCTAGGTGCTGAATCTCTTATCAGTTTTCTAGGTGTCAACCCCAGCTATGAAAAAAATCTACTTATCATAATACTTAGTATAAGATCAAGGTGCAATGTTAGCTAATTTGCTCAGACATTTCACACTAGCCTTATTTCTTTTTGACCTTGAATATTAGATACTCTAGTCCTCACCTTGCAGTGTACTCCTGGAAATTATTTGTGAACATGAAGATGGATTAATTTAAATGTATTATTTCTACGTAATGAGATGATAGCCCAAATATCTGGCACTTCAGCTGTCCCTTCTCATATATAGCTTAGCCCAAATGTCTTCGTTTTTACCTAATCCACCTCTACTGTTCCCAAACGGCTTTTTATGAAGATAACTGTCCTCTGTGGCCTAAGTAAAGACTTATCAAACTATTTTTACTATGACCTAGGAAATTATTCAAACGGAGCTCTCTAGAGGCATATGGTTGGCATTATGAATATTTTACAGAATCGTCTCTGAAAATCAGGCCAATAGCATATACACACGGGTCCAAGTTCCACTCTCAGCTATACCTTGGCAACCACAGTGATTTCCCATTTTACTGTGCTATGCAAGTATTTCTTTAACTTATTGCATGCATGTATTTTTTATCTTTTTTCCCCTTCTTCAGCCCTGTATTCCCATTTCCTGTACTCTTCTTATAAAGGAGACAGTAATTATCAGTGTGGAGTGACTATTATTTTAGGGCTACCGACTATGTCTGCCCTACCTCATAAATACAGGCAATACGATGTACACAGCAATGAGGGGAAAATGTACAGAAAGTTATGTCTAGTGTAACAGTGTCTTTCCTGAGGCACCAAAACTGATGTGGAATGTTAAAACCACTTTGACCTCAGTCTTGCTATGAACTCCATGCAGGAAAGAGCTCAGGGAAACCCACTGACTCCAGTGAAAAGCCACAAAGAGAAAGCACTACTTGGAACTCACTGTAGGATTGGGACGTGGAGCACGGCAAAAATGGGTCAAACTATTATACACCCTGAGGACAGGAGTATACAAGGGGTAATATTTCTCATTCTGATGTTTCTCTTCCCTTTTCTTTCTTGTTGATTTTTTTTTGTAGGAAAAATCTATTTCATTTGCATGATTTCCATTTATAAATTTAAACCCCTGATCATGAAGATAAAGTTTCATTACTTTGAGTAAGAAGTCTAAGATAACTCAAGACCGAAGTTATAATCAGATGTGTGACCTTCCAGAGGAGGAAAAATTAGCACAATAAAACATAATAATTAGCACAGTAAAACATAATAAAATATTTACAATGTTTTATAAGAGAAAAAAAATGCTGAAAAGATTTGTACTTACCAGAATATCTTTTCCAGCCCACTTGCACTCATCCCTACGGGAATGAGATACAGGCCAAACAATCTAAAGACACAGAAGAAAAATCACGTTGTCTTATTTCATGCTTCAACAATCACAAATTGCAGACCAAATGCTACAGAATGTCTTTACTAAGTTTCTCTTTTCCCCATTCTTTCCTTATTTCATATTCTTCCATAAAATTTGACAATAAAGAAATTAAATGTTACCAACAAAATAGGGATAATAGAAATCACAGTAAAAACAATCTTGAAATATAGTCTGTATTGTGAATCTTGAATACTAACGACAAGAGGGTTGCCTCTGCGTTAAGTGAGTGTTCTTTTACTGTTTGAGATCTGATGGAGTGGAATGGAGACTGAGAGCAAAAACTTGCAGACACTTATGAACAATAAATTGGATCTATGTGAAATGTGATCTGACGTTAGAGTTACAGCATCAGCAATGAGCTGTTTGCCTCTTCAGTGTATCTACTAGTTCACTCTTTTACTAGGTTTAGTTAGTTAAACAATAAAAAAGAAGTCTTGGTATTTGAAAAGTAGCACACTATAGAAATAGAAATGCTTATATTCTTCCTGTAGAGCTATCCTAACACAAGTAAATCTAAACCTAGGTTTACTGTAGTGTTTGCCTAGCAGAAAATGGATCTCACCTCATACAGAGAAAATCCAGAGACCCTCACAGTCAATTATTCATGGTTTTTTGAAAAGCTTTTAGGAATTACATATAGAATAAAACATGATCTTCCCATAAAATGCCAGGCTATTCATTTGGGAGCCTCAGATAATGCAATATGAATGGCCATAGGTCTGGATTACAGCCTTGGTGTTCAATATAGTTTGTTAACAGAAAGTAAAAGGCAAAGCATTCAAAAAGAAAGGAGAAAAGAATTAATGTGAATGACAGCAGAGGTTGAAGATGTTATATATGACATTTAAAAATACAGTTTGCAATTGTTTTTAAATTCAAAATTTCCTTAAAACCTAATGAAATACAAACAGCAACCGAACATCTTAAGCCTATGAAATAAGGCTGAAAATTTTATGAGCATATTCTCTCTCAAAGGATTCCTGCTACTTCCTGTTTCTATTCTCAGCTTAAAATGTGCAGACACATGTGAAAATTTGAATTTACTAGGTTGAAAAACATTAACCAAACTTCTCAGATCTCCCAAAAGGACCAGTTCAAGTTCAGTTCAAGTTTTGGGCAAAGATTTCTATGTTATTCAAACTAGTATTCTAATCCATAAAATGGATGGCTAGATGTTTCTTTTCCTTATTCTCATAGCAGAAGATTTTCCTCTAATTCGATTTAAGCGTCAGCTAAATTGAACTGGTTTTAGTAGACTGGAAAGTTTGGTCTTTTGAGATGTGCTCCTTTGGAATCTTATATTGCTATCAGCGTTTAGGTAGAAACCGTAGGGGTTTTTTGCATGGTCGAAGCAACAACTGGTGAAGTTTGAGCTCAAGTGCAGCACTGGCTGCCTTGTGATTTTGAAGTTTCTTCCACAATCCCCCTGTCTTTAATAAGTACATCCTCAAATTCTTTAAGTCTTTTGTCTGTTCTTAAATCTAAACTCTAAATTGTAAGTCTTTAAGTGTGTTGCCAACATTCAGTTCCATGTTACCAACAGCAATTCTTTATTTAAAATAGTAATAACTGTATATAATTTCAGATAGGTATCTGAATATGTAAGCATGTAAGACACAATTCCTTCCATCCTACAGAGCTGTTTTCTGCAATGGAAACACCTTCTTTCCTTTAATTATTCCAGATGTTTTGCACATTAAGCTATCAGTCCCTCAGAGAATTCAAATAAATAGCTAGTTTCCTTTATAGCTGCTCTAAAGAGAATAGAAAAGAAAATACCCAGTTTTCCTTTTATCCTTTTTCCTTAGAGAATACAAGTAAATAGCCTGTCTTCCCTCTGAACAGAAAACACAAGGTATTTATTGCTATCATCTTAGGAAGCTAATAGTCAAATGGACAAAAGGTCAGGAACACCAAGAAAAAAAAATCCCTGGCTATTGAAGCAATATATCTCTCATAAAAGGGTACCCTCTGGATTTTAAAATGTGCCATGAAAATACTTAAATATAACAAATCAAGCCTCCATCCCATTGTTTACCGTCTTAGCATTTTGTCTTATTAAAATAAATGAAAAATTAAATTATTTATTTAGACGCCAACAACAGAATATCACTGAACAGTCTGTCAGCTTTTAATTTCTCACCAACTTTTTCTGGAAAATTATACTCTCTATCAAGAATGGCAGGCTTTTACGGACCTATTCCTCTTTTACTAATACTGAATCTGTTTTAGTTTGAAAGCAGCAGAGGCAGAGTGCCTACAAGTGCTGGGTTAAAGGACAGAAATCAGCACTTGGACTCCCAAACAGCTTATTTTTATCTGCAAATAAATACAGAGAAATAAGGTCTTTTTGCACAAACTGTCCAATAGTTGTTTGGGTTTTTTAGCTGTAAACATGAAAGCACGTCTTGTTCGGGAAATAGCTGGATTATTCACTTATCATTTACTTTTTAACAGTCTGAAAAAAGCATTGTAGATTATACAGTCATAGGTTATAGGTTATTAGACATTTCTCTTCACAGAGTCAGCAAATGTTTTTGCTGTAATAGTACTCCTGACATCCAAACATTTACTACATAATATGTACAGTGCCCAATACAGTCTAATATCTGCAACATTAAAAGTATACCTTTACATTGTACAAAACATGAATGAAAGTACCTTTTGATATTCCTTGATGTTAACCAGGTTGAAAGAAAATATGTGATCCTTTGCTCCAATGTACAGCCGGCTGCGTTCTTCATCCAAGAGGAAGGTGTGGTAACTGGAGCTATTAGCTAGTCCATTGAAATTGATTATATTATTGGATTCCAACATTTCTGTAAGATAAACGTAACACTTTCCTTGTTAATATGGTCCGATAAAATACAGATTATATTTTGACAGGTATGGATTTCATTTTAGGAATTTATACTTATGGAGTGAAAACCAGTAAAAGTTGGAAACCATGAACTTTTTTATTTCAAGTAGCCAAACACAAACTGTTTGTGAGATTCAGCTCTACACAAACAAAAGTCAAAACAACAGTGAAATCAATTAAAATCCCGTATGTGGCTTTAGGTGGTAAAATTCTACCCATGTAACTCATCAACTGCTGGACCAACTTCAATTTTGTTCAATCAATGAGAATTAGAAGGATAAACCTGAGTATGACCAGCTGATAAAAAAATCCCCTCTAAACACAACATCTTCTACTTCCAGCATACAAAACTATTTCATGTAGATCTGCAAGTTATGAGAAAAGGGATAAGAATGACTAGTTGATGAGATAAAATAACATGTATAATCTATTCTTATATGTGTTATTATCTTCCCAGCTTACTGACACAGGCAGTATGTTGTTCCCTTTCTTGGAATTGTGTATTTCTACATCACAAGAATAAAACTAGAAAAGGTAATTTTGCTTCTGATTAAACTCAAGAAAAATTTTATAGTTGTCATATTCCTCAAGGAGCTGTTGTACTTGCCAAGGACAGGTTTTTCTTTATGTACAAGGATCCACAAAATCCTCTTAGCTATTCACAAACATTAACAAAGGAATATGCATTTTCCTGAAACCTCTTAAAAATAGTTTTTCGGTAAGATAGTAAAGACCTTATTAGTATAAACATACACTCTTTCTTCATTCCTGTCTACCTACATGCACTTCAGGACGAAAGCCAAACCATGTCTATCATATCAAGGCATGTCTGCACTTGTAAGTCATCAATAAGAAACTTTCCTTGTGATGACAACTGCTATGAGGTTCAAGCCCCGACCTTGGGATGCACGGAGGCAAACATTCAGTTTTAGCAGCACAAGCAGGTCCATCCGTGCCAGCGCAGCTCCTCACACAGCACCCGTGAGGACAGATGAGAAATGGAGTAAATACATCAGGATCCAAGGGCTGGTGGCTAGAGGGCACAGTCAGATCTTAAGCATCTAACATTTGTGTTAACTGCCATGTGTGCAAGCCAAGGGCGTGTGTCACTCCTCTCAAAACAGCTGCCAAATGCCTAGATGTCTAGGATTTGCCTAAGTGCAGCTACCTGCTAGGACTTCTTGGTTTTCAGGAAGATTGCTCTCATTCTCCACCATTACTCCAGCTGCTGAACCAGTGTAAGATAGCATCCCCTACGCTGCTAAAAATCAAGGTGAAGCTGCTGCTAAAACAGAAGCTTCTGCTTAATTTTCTTCTTGAAGTCATTTTGCTTCTTTTCCCCCCCTGCTCTCACTTTAATTAGAACAAGGAAGGTGTTAGGTGGGGATTTTTTGGACTTACATAATAGTGGTACTTATGATTTTACAGAATTTCAGCACCTGCAGCTTGGTGTTAGTCCCACAGATGTTAAATCTATTTTTTACATGCACTTATACCAGGCGGATTTTGAAGCAGGCTCATACTCTATGGCGGCAAGAACTAGTATGCAACATATTCAAGGAAGATAAAGATAACACAAAGAGTTGCACACCATTCAGGCTAGCTTTGCCCCACTATTCTTTGCACTTCTTTGGAAAAACTCTCACTAGCACCAAAAAGAGTTAATTTGTGCAGAAGTGTAGCAAAGTGTCAGAGCATGCATTTATTCTGTATTTTTTTCTGGCTAAATATAACCATATGTTTGTCTTACAGAATAGTTTTTAACTGCTCAAGACTTAAGTTCTCTCTTTTTTTTTTTTTTTTTTTTTTTA
>Ga0065711_1033765_pt1 | contig 24862 bp, 8 predicted proteins | sample Hoacrofraction12_FD_59098 | JGI IMG/M metagenome (GOLD analysis project Ga0065711, IMG submission 59098) | Hoatzin crop microbial communities from Cojedes, Venezuela - Epithelial fraction 12 v2 (version 2) | ecosystem: Host-associated > Birds > Digestive system > Esophagus > Crop | place...
CCTGCCTGTACAAAGTAAATGCAGCCTAGGTCATTCCAACTAATCACAGGAATAACTAAAATATATTTTTAAATTGCAACTGATATGCTATCATGAGCCAGCTGCTTATTCTAACAGGCCTGAGGTTTTCTGCTCATAAAGCATTAATAATCCGTGCCTTTTCCTAGAAAGGAAGGCTCCGCTTAATTCTTACTGTGTCAGATAAAAAGTCCCAAAATAGACTTTCCAACTAAATACAGTGTTTTATTCAGATATTCATTGGGATATGGCAGTGATGTTAAGCACAGCTATTCAAGTAGCTGAAGTAAGCCCTTCAAAAGAAGTCACACGGCTTTGAATCTTGAAGAAATTATTGTATGATCTCATCCCAGAGATCTAAATAGCTGGAACATCTGCCAGAGTCGCCACCAATTTCTTTAGCCGAGTTCATCAGCAGTTCATCAGCTCTGCTTGCACAAGCAGGTGCCAGGGCAGGCACCAAGGAGGCCTACACACGACTTCAGCAGAGGAGAGGACAAGGAGGGTGGAACAGAGATGGGCGATTTTGCCACCTAACACGGATGTGCATTAGCGGGAATAAAGTCCCTGTTGAATCAGGGTAGCGACTGTTACTGAAGAAGTGCAGAAATTCTTTTTCCCAGAGAAGCATTACATGCACAAGTAACTATATTGTTAAAATTTTTTTTATTTGTGACAGTAAAGAAACCATTCAATACCTGATTGACAACAGTCCTCTCTCCTGAAAACACTCACATGGTGTCTGTAGTGTTTCTCAAGTATCGCTGGATTGTTCATTGCATTAAAGTGTAAACAGCTCCATTATTAGAAAAAAAAAAAAAAAGAAAAAGAAAAAAGAAAGAAACATTTCCATTGCTTACTCCTCTGGTAGGAAGTTCCCAATAGATCTTTAACAAGAAAGAAAAAAAAGTCAGCTGGATTTTTACAGTATCACGTGAAACAGCAAACGGACAGCTGGTTTTGCATAGTTAGCCCCGAGATTTATCGGCCGCTGCCCCGCGCCCGCCTGGCCCACCCTCCTCGCCCCACAAAGGCACCGGCAGCATCACAGCACCTGGGAAATCAGAGGCACAAACTTCTCTCTGTTTTACAAATAGGGCTGTGCGGTACTGTGTTTTATTAGTTTAAAAAGAATCTGTAAAACATAGGATTATGTGATTGTAAATTAGATAGCTACAGATTTTTTTTTTGTTTTTTTTTTTTACACTGAAATTTCAAAAGCTGCAACATCAGCACACACCGGTGTCATTTCGATACTTTATTGTCCCCAACCAGTCTAACCAAAATCATGCTGTGATAAAAGTGATTGCATACACTGACAACCAAATCTCTTCAGGTGTCGAGTTTCCTCCGTGTATAACTTTGCTGCTTAAAAAAAAGATTCAAGGCAAAACAAGTAGACGAATTCTTCTTCCAAAGCTACCTAAATGAACACGGCAACATTGTACATGGGCTACGACCTTCCGTCCAAAGCCTGCCACGCTGCCCGGTGGTTAACGAGTATTCTGCGCACAGCCCTAGTTTACAAATGGCAATTTAATCGTAACACTTCAGTTGAATTTCAAGAATCTAAGGCATTCTGCCTTACAGTTTAATTTAAAAATACCTATACAGGCAAAAAACCTTTTTTAACCCAACATAAAAAGGACAACAGAACTTCAGGCCAAGCAGCATTTCTTTAGCTGAACAGAATGACCAGCTGGAAAAGACTTTTTCAATACTTCTATAATATCCAGAAATAGAATTGAAAACCAGGGTTTATAACAGCCCTGGTGACCTGCATGCATTAACTGCACTTCAAAATATGCAAGAGATTTAGGAAACAAGTATTTTTTCCTATTTTAGTTTTTAAAATCTTGTATTCAAAATACAATCAAATACCCGTATTGCAAATTTTACACACATTCCACTCATTGTCTGACTTTAAGGACAGAACTATATTGCTTTGTTAAAATCTCAAAACGCTAAATATATAGCGTATGTATATCCGCGCAAACTTAAAACTGGAAATCTCAAGTACGATGACAGTGTCAAAATAAACAACCACGACAGTTTGATCCCTTTGGCCAAAATCTGAATGCTGAGGGAAGTCCAAACCTGACCGCAGAGCACTCCACGTTTCAGTTCAATGGGAATGAGTTTTAAAAAAAAAAAATTAATCAGAAGTTGTAGAAAATACTCTAAAGATACCAGCAGAGATCAAAAATTGTTGCTAAGTTTTTCGCCTTTATATTGTCACCAAGTGTCGTTTTAATGCTGTGCTAAGTTAAAATAAGGGTTTTTTTTGGAAATTTGTGGATTTCAAAAGCCAAAATAAACAATACAGAACAAGTATGGTTGTACAGAACACCATCAGAACCGTTCTTCCAGAAGCTGGTGCAGAAGTTCCGTTGTCCATTCTATGCGGATTTTAAAACAATACAAGACACTTTAATAATCAACATTCATTCACAGACTTAAGGCAACTGGTTCATGAAATCGCTGCTTTCATAACCGCAAACCAATGACATGGCTCGTCTCATGTACACCAGCTCACAGCCGTCACACGGTCACGTCTTGGCGGGGTTATTTATTGTCTCATTGGAAGATGGTTTGGTCTAATGCTAGCGAGAAAGTCTTTGAATTTTTTCAGCCATTCCTATCATACCTGCACAACTAACTACAACCTGAATACTTCCCTGCAAACTGTGTTTGAAGCCTGGAAGCTACAGACACAGTTGTAAATACTGCTCAGAGAACAACTTTTTGGCAGCTTACAGTTTCATAACTCTGAAGTCAAACACAAAATTACTCTTAAACCGAAAGCCAACGTTAATGGACTGACCAGAATCCATACGTCCTTTTCCTTTTTTATAAACAATGTAGGTTTGTGGGGTTTTTTTCTTTTTTTTTCTTTACTCTGACAGTTTTGTTGTGGCACAGAATTATACAGTACTAAGGTAATGCCAGCTGGTAAGAAAACAAAATGGTGATGCCGTACAGACTCACGAGCGTCGGGGACTGCCTCTACCACCCCTTGCTACCAGAGCAAGCAAGCAGCTGGAGCACAGCTGCACTGCAAGGGAGCAAGGCACCTCGCAGCTTGATACTGCACCTACAACAATCTACTCACTGCCCTTCTATGAATGGATTTGTTAAGCTGCTTCACCCATGTTTTAGACAAGGATGACAATCCAAGGCCATCGCAAAAATTTTTTCCAAGTCATCAAGACTTTTCAAGAAAAATAGACAAGGCAAAGGGGATCTACTATTCAGAATTTAGCACAAGGCTAACCAGAAGCACCAACCACTCCACTTAGTTTTGTCTAGTGACAGCCAAACACAGCTGTCATTTTCCTGTTTGTAGATATCTGGTGCGGAAAATAATTAAAAGGCGAAACTGGAAAGGAAAAAAAAATAGGCATGCCTTGCTCTTCAAAGGCTTAACATATCTACAGGTTCTTCTGTTGAAAGGGTACCTATGGCACTACAGAAGATGCCCAGCAGGTTCTCAGATTCAGAGATAAGACTTACTCAACTCCAAAGCCAGAGGCCTGCTTTTAGTCTAGGCTAGTAACTTCTGCCCTCCTAGCAAGACTCCATAAAGCTCCTAGTCTGTACCTTACACCTTGAGGAAGGAGAAACACAAATCAGAGATGTGGGAAAAATACTTTTTGCATTTTTATATACCAAAGAAAGGAGAAGGCTTCATCCCAATTGAAAAAAAAAAAAAAAAAAAAAAAAATTCCTTTGCAGGTCACCTTTAACTGAGTTCTCTGGTATATCAGATACCGTAGGGTTAATACGTAGGGGTGGGTTATGAAGCCTGCATTTTCTTTATTGCCCAAGTTTGCAGCTTACAGAAAATGTTTCATAGCACAGGCACAGTGGCAAAAACAGTATAACAGCCGATGGTCAACTCCATTTGGTGAGTATACAGTAGCAGCAATTAAAAGAAAAAAGTACTCCAAACAGCTCAATGCAGATCCAGCTTACCCAGATGGGTTGTTTTTGTTTTTTTTTTAAGAAAAGAATCTTAAACTAATAAATAGATCTCCTCCCCATTCACCCAAGATAATGGTTTTCCAAAAAACGAGAGGCATGGCAGTTGTGCGTAAGCAGAGACAACAGAACTTCATCTGTCTAGGAGAAAAGGTGCTTTGGATCGATTAGCCACCTTATTTTCTCAATTCCATCATTCCCTAATACTCAAACAACTGCAGATATGTTCAAAACTGTGCCCAAAATCGTATCAGTGAAACAACCATGTAATTACCCCAAATCACCCCTCCCACAAACGCTTAAACCTTCTGAGCATGACAAACGTAATACAACTTAATGTCATTGTGGAGACAGGAACCCAGCATCTTTGTTTCAACTTTTTCCTTTGTTATATATTACAGTGCTCTATAAAATTTTTCCTTTTTCCTTTTAAAGCATTTAGACAATACAAGACTAAAAGATGTCTGGAAATACGTCTTATACAAAAATGAATTTTTATCTTAAAATAACATTCAAAAAGGCACTTCATTCTGTAAGAAAAAATTCAGAGTCAGGTCAACTGCTCTAAGCAGGGGGGTAAAATTGTCTGCATAGTGGGAAGGGAAGAAAGGGAGAGAAATTCAACTGCTGAAATACAAGCTTCTTTTTTGGCATGTTTTAAGAAAAGCTGATCCAGTAAAAGATGTCCATTTATGAAATTCATTAAAAGAGTCCCATTTAAAATAGCTTTTTTTTTTTTTTTTCCTTTAAAAAAGTAGTCTGAACACATGACCTAGGAGTCAGGCTTCTGAAGGCTTAATAGCATCACTCATGATTGTCCTTCGTGTCCAATGTAACAGGAAGATCAAGAGTAGCACTTCTGACAGGGGCGACCTCCCCAAAGCTTAGATTTGAAAGAGCTGAAGAAGACGGAGACAGCCTCTAGCAACTGCAATCGAGTAGCAGAAGTCAGTCAAAGTTAAGGGCTACCTGTTGCAGAGTTTATGAAGCATACTGTAAACTTCTTCCTCTTTGCTTAGTCCTTCAAAGAAAGGAATAAGGTCTAGCAGCTCTGTGTCTGTCATGTCATCAAACCAGGACTGCACAGGTACCTGAAAGAAAGCAGCCAGTAAGTATCAAGATGACTTTACCACGTGAAGAACGTGTGAGTTTTGCCTATGTAGACATCCTGTGATACTCCCACCACAGCAAGGCGAATCGCTAGTCATCAGCATTCAAGCAGAGTACCAGGTTCAAGTTCACATTTTCTAGTACCCAACATCAACCCCAAATCCAACCATAAAGCAGCTGACCTGCAGCTGACCTTCTCCCACACGTCCAGGTAACCTACATGACCCAACACTGGACAGGTCAATTTGCTCGGCCTCCTTGATATTTGGAATAGACTGGAAGGAGGATACAGGTTATGAAGCTGTACTGACACTTTATTTACAGGCAAGTCTTTTTTTTCCCCCTCTAAGTATTATCAGTGTGAGTCACTAAACACAGACATGCAGCAACAACCCCTCCTGGCACGAGGCTGCGGAGGGAATATTTTAACAGCCAGTACAGAAGAGTTCCCTGATTAAAATATAAGACCTTGGGAGCGGGTTCAGAAAATAATGCATATAACAACACTCCTTAAATATGTGGGCTGGATTTAGGGAACGAGTGTTGTGTATCTTCACTATGGAAGTACACTGAGGTCTTTTAAAGACTATCTTGGATCTTGTTACAAGCTCTGGTTTCTGCAGAGACTCAAATATCAGTTAGCTAGCAGCACTTTTCTATACATGATTAAACCACTCTGACAAGGCCCTTCATTTCATCTTTCAAATTTCTACAGCTCATTATTTTCTTGGCACTGAGTTCCAAGATACCAAATGACGATCTGGATCAGGCTTTTAATTTTAACCATGAACATAAATTGGAGCTACAGCTCCTGGTTATTATAAATAGCAACTTTAAACCATGTGTGGCACCAACCAGAAAAATGTTTTCACCCAATCATTTAGAGCTATCACAGTATTAGGAGCTGAATTTAAAAGCTGACGGCTGCAAGATAAATACCTCACATAAAAAAATAAAAATGCTATTCCAGAGAGGCACGACCATGCAAAACAGCATCCCTAATGAAAATTTTGGACATTAACAGCTGACAAAAAAGACAGCCTAAAAATATCAGAGAAAACATTGCACAGCCTGGTTGTTTAAACGTCAGCAGATCTAAGGGGAGTTCCAGCTTGCTGTCCTGGCAGCTACGAAACAGATGTGAGCATCTGTACTGACGGCAGCCATGGATGGAGCAAGTGCCAGACCATCCCAGTACAGCTTCTGGAACTGACTGGAAACACACAGTGAAAACGCACGCTGCTCCTAACTATTCTCCCTGAAGTACTGCTGCCTGCCTTTTATCCTTATTCCTAAAACTTGATGAACTTGTTGTCTAACATTTCTAATTAGGAAGCAAGTTATCACAGAAATACTCAAAGGAGAAGCGTAACAACACAGGAGGATCTTGATTTTTTTTTCTTCCCCTTAGCCACAAATACAGAACTCTGACAGTAACCGGTAAAGCATTAATTATCTTCTCTAATAAGATATTTTCATTCACACAACAAAAAAAGATGGAGTACCAGAAGCAATTCAAGTGAACCATTCTCTCTGTAATCACTACTCCAAAGAACAAAAACTATGCTGGAGGGCAGCCTCCCTTTTTAGAGCTAGGTTATTCAGGTTCTACACCACTTGGTATTTCTCAAACCTGATGGACTTCACGCCGGAAGCTAAACCTGAAAGCAGATGAACAGTCACGACTATGACACCTTGTCAAGATCAGTTTGCCCTACTCCTCCACCATTTGGCAGTGCAGACTAGAACCTACCTGCAGCCTAAGAAAATACAGAAGCCAACACAGTTAACATTCTGAAAAAGTGTTTTCTGAATCAGAAAGTCTTGGGCAAGGACCAGAAAAATAAAGTTATGCTTGAATACTTCACATACGAAGAATACTTACTGCATTTTCAGGATGGAAGATGTAAGATGCAGGAGAATTATCTACTATAATAACTTTACTCAGCTCACGTCCCAGTCGACTCAGATCCTTCACATAATTTCCTCGGTGGAAAACACAGGATTCTCTAAAGAGCCTTGCCCTGAACACACCCCAGCGATCCAGCAAGTCGGCTACTGGGTCTGCATACTTAAAAATAGAAGTTAGAAACATGAAGTCAGCAATGTGTAGATAAAGCTAATTCACAGAACTATACACAGAAGACACACTAACTAATTTCAGGTAAAATGCCCTTTCTTCATTTTCTTCGCTGCTCCTTGTTAATTAACTTACATGCCTGCAAACCTGAAGTGATTAACAGAAAGATAATGCAAAAGTAGGACGGTTTTCTTTCTACGGAAGGCTAACTTGCACACTGTGATGTCACTTACTGATTAGGTTTTATTCGTAGGGCCACCTTACAGCTACCCTGGAAGTTGCTGGATCCACAGATCTCACCTAACATTACCATAAAACCAACCAACGCTAACAGAAAATCCGCATGAACCCATTTCCACAGCCGGTTCACTTCCATGTGCCTCTGAAGATAAATGGCCATGAAGCGACCTGAGCTCGATGTAGCTTTTTCAAATGATGCCCATGAAGCTATCGGGTCAGTAAGAATCTTCAGATTACCACACTGCATAATCGGGCCGTAAAAGATCAGACAAAGATGTTATTATGTAAAATATCCATGTACAATACTGGGAAATTCTCATCTTATATACAAGATGATAATTTAAGTGAGGCACAGCTTAGAAACCAGCAACTGATACAAACTGTCCTAGGAAAAGTATCCAAATAAACCACAAGACGAAATAATCATGTACTTGAAAATGGTAGTTATTACTTATTTTTGCAGGATAGGAGTTACCATTTTCCTGTATTTTAAACTGAGAAATGAAACTGATGTGGAAATCGATCCTCTTTTGACTACAATGATCAATGAATCATCTTTTGACTATGAAAACTGCCACACGTCTAACTGCAGTATGAAATTGTTCCGTTCTTTAGGATTTTCACAATGTGACTGAACAGAACGTTGTAAACAGAGCCTAGGGAAGCATCAGCAGATCAAACGGGGTCCTGTCCCCTTCCACCACCTCTACACTACGTTAGAGTAAAAGCTTACTACACTAGAGTATTCTTTAGAAATAGCCAATATAATTTTACAAACAAGACACCACAAATACAACACACTGAAAGAAGGGAAGAATTTAAGATGTTTACTACTGTAATGTCTACCACAAAACTACCTACGAGGTACTACTGCTACCGGAGACCAGAGGGCACAAAATACTCCTGCTGATGTTTCAAGCTTTACATAGGGTCTGATTTTCTAACTCCAGATTACAATTGCACCTTGACAGAACAAAAACGTGTTCCCAATTTTCAGACGCAGTAAATTTCTGAATCACTGTGGTTGATCATGTAGATACTGTTAAATACAGTGTATTTTATTTCATGCCCACCTTTAGTATACGACTTCACTCGCACGCTATTTGCTCTAATTTCTCACTATAACCATGGTAACTTGTAAGCCTTTCATATTGGCATTATGAGCAATGCATGGAGGCTACATTATGAGACGAGCCCATATGTGATGGTGTTACCATGGAAACACTTACCCACACACTAGCAGACAAAGTACACACTGTCAGACAAAGAAGCAGAAAAGAAGGGGAAAAATTAAGATAGTACCAACCGTGAAAATAATTATCTATAGAAAACCCAACCAAAAGTCCATTGACCATCACCGTAAGGGCTAACGAGATGGAGAGAGGAACAAACCTTGGCTAGACTGGCTGTGAAGAGTACACATTCAAAGAGCTCTCCCATCCTCTGAAGAAACTCATCCACATGTGGTCGTTTCAATACATAAACCTGGAATGACAACGACCGACTAGGTCAAATGGTGTTTTAAGGTAAAAGTAAAAAAAAACAAAACCAAACACTACTGTAATCCTAACACTTGAAGAAACAACACGGAAGCAGTTCAAATGAAATGCAGAAAAGAAAAAAGTGTACAAGATGAAAGCAGACATCCAATAATGAGAAATCTGAATGCATGGGCTGCCAAGACCCATGCTGATTATGCAATTGCAAATCCTGTGCATCATCTGGAGTGATGCTTCTTGAAAAAAATCTCATTAAAGGCACAGAGAGAGAGTAGGGCTTCTCAAGAAGCAACGATTCAGATCTTGCAACCGAAACGATTTTGGTGCTGGTGTCTTCAGTCCTGAAGAGCTTTACAGAAGGAATAAATCTGGTGAAACCTCTATGACGACAGGAATTGCACAAGAAGGAACAATATTTTTCTTCCTGTGGCTAATTTTTTCATTTTTAAAATTCCAGACACTCACTACAGATAGTTATCCGTCACCCAGCTCTGCAGAGAGCTTTCACCAAAAATCTTCACAGCACCATGCAGCACGTCTAGCAAATGCCGCTTTCAAAATTCGGTGGCAAAGTCTACAAAATCCTCTACTGTGACTATAAAGATCGTAAACACTCCGGATCTCTCTCCTCCTGAGGAGCTTGGTTTCAGCAGTGCTATCTTGCCTTTTTGCACTGACAGCCATACAGGCGAGCTTGGCTGCCTACTGTCAACAACCTGATTAATAGACACGAGAGCCTCCTCGCCTCTCTTTTCAGAGCAAGGAAGATGATTTGCGTTCCCAGAAAATACCAAGATAAGATAACTGCTGCTCAAAAAGCTTACAACTGGCCCACAATATACTGGAAGCTGAATAGAAGAGTCTGCTTGAAAAATATTTAGCTATCTTGTTTGCACTTAGATTGAAAGTTTGAGAGAAAACACTGGCAGCATTTTATCTTCTCCATTTGGCAAATCATCCTTAATACTGGAAATTTCAAGTGGAGGAGTCTGGCATATAACTGAATTCAGAAAGAATCGCAAGACTGATGCAACTTCAGGAAATTCTTTCTTTGATATGCAGAACTAGATTAATTGTTTTACTACACTTGTATTAATAAAAAGGCAAAAAACATAAGGCACGTAGAGAAAAAGTCTGAAGGAGAAAAATATGGAAATGCCAGTTTGAAGTGTAACAATTACAGCCTTTAGCAAAAGATTAAAAGAAGTTGCGTACCAGGGACTTGAAATTGAAATCCTAAATCTGAAAGCACAGTTTTGTTGTAAACATATATGATGGAGCTGCACCTTCATGACTAAAGTAGAAATGTTAATTACTTTTCCACTTCATGCAGCATATAGATCATAGCATGAAGACTTGATCTCCTTGAAGTTACTTCTAAGAAGTTTAACCGAATTATTTCTGGCCCCTCAAATTCAAACAATACATTCAAACTTTGATACACATAACAGTTTATAACCCAGATTTACTTTTTTTTAAACCATAGCAGCACTTCACCAATTAATTAAAAAATGTGACATTTTATGCATTAAAAACAGTTAACAGATGTACTTGAACACCGCTCTAGCAAAGTTTCCCGCATTTCACTAGGCATAAACCAAGTAATTTCCTCTCCTGTAACAATGCAATTAATTTTTCACTTAAATCTTACTACACAAAGTTGTTCTGTCATATTTCCTTTCCGAACTATACCTTCAGATTTGTAAAGACACATGTAGAAAGACAGCTGCAGCCCCTCTGCCTTTGGGCACCCAGAGACTATCTGACTTGCCAGTAACAAGAGCAAAGACAGCAGGACGCGAGTTACTCCTTAACTCTACAGTTCCTAAGAAGTTCTTAAATTTTTAGCCTTCAACTGTATTCCTACACTTATTTTTTGGGGTGTCCCTTTCGTGCCCTCAAGTCTTGAAGTCATTCTTGGATACTAAGTGCTGGAATTCAGCACGGGTTTCCCTTTTAAAACCCAGTGTTTTCAGCCACAGCAGAACAAGTCTCTTTGCTCTCCCATCCTATCTATGCCTGCGTCAGTGAAGTATTTCCATTTGGAATGGAATCCCAAACTCCAAGCCAAGGATATGAACTTTGCTGCTTGCAACACAACCCACCTCCTCCATAAAGAGAGCATATACTAAATCAACCCAGCAGCTACTGATCCACGGCTCCTTCAGCACAGGCTTGCGGACAGGAGTGGGCTTATAAAAGCAAGTATTTGCAGTATGCACTCTTTTGGCAATCTGTAGCTCTCCTAATACTGCAACAAGGCACCATTAGCTCTAAGTACACAACATTTTTTAGTTCTATTGTCTCCATCCTGCAGCTTAAATCTCCAGATCCACCACAGAGCACCCTCAACCTCCTCTACCGGAGTTTCTCCTGCCGTTCTGCCTTAAATCTGACCTGCTGGGCTCCGGCCAACAGATTTGCCCCTCCTGTTAAATGCCTTATCAAGAATAAATCTGACCTCTTAAGATGAGGTCTCACCAAATTTTTCCCTTAATCCTCTCCCTCTCTAAAAAGCCCCAACTCCTTCATTCCCCTTCCTTTTTATTTTTTAAATAACATTGGCTTTTTTTGCAGAACAACATATCTTAATACTCTGTATGGTTATTCCCCTTGAAGTTTTTTTGAGAAGTCCTACTTAGATCCTGGAAGCAACTGCAAGTGTACTGGTATCCTGGGCTACAAAATCTCTTTGGTTTGCTTCACATAAAAACCTTTCTTCAGCTGACAGTGCAGCTCTTTTCTCCTCTTCCTCCTCATTTGGAATTTTTTCCCTTTTACTTTGTTAGCGGCTGGACTTGAATCTCAATGCTGCATGGTTATTTGTGGCTTGGCTTTTTCCTCCGTCGCCTGATGTCTTCAGTTTAAGTCTCTAGACTAACTGACTCCTGGCATTTTTTCCGAGATTTATATACTGTCTTCAGGGCATTAAAAAAAACCCTCCAGTTTTTCTGTGTTGGATGCTCACTAATTTCTTCCTTATCACAGTAAGAACTTAGAGGAATACAGCCTTTTTTTTTTTATTTGTTTAAAATGAACCTTACTCTTAAAACATTAAGGCACAGGTCAGGCACTAGGCATGTTTTCACAGGATTCAGTACTTACAGCTGCTAATGGCAGAACACAGGTAATTATCTTTAATTGTTCTCAAGCAGTTGGTATTTCCATAAATATTTTCTATACCTTAAAGCAGTCTTAATGTAAAAAGACTCAGTATTTGTAAACCAGAAGAGAAAATCAGCTCAATTTTAATCAATTAAAAAGGATGCAAAGAATTGCCCCTCAAAACCAGCTTCACAACCATGAAATCTTCAAGTAATGACAAAGAAATCCACCCGTGACAACTCGAGCTCCTGTAATCTGTTTTCGTGGGCTGGGTGCTTCTTCTTAACAGCAAGCAGAAAATAACCCACGTCCTTGGGCCTCGTCTTTCTGGTTGACACAGTTGTGGTTGCCTCCCAGTGCAAGTAACCAAGAATAGGCCAGCTAGAATGGATACAGCCTATCCTGGATTACTTGAACCAGGCCACAGCCTTCTGTAAGAAAATTAACAAATTTTGTCCTTTATAGAAAGAAAGTTTATTATTTGAACAGTGTTTTCCCCACCAATAAAAAACACTTTGCATATTAAAATCATACATGCCAAATATTGCTTTAGCTTTCAACAATTCAGCAATTGTTATTTGAATATTAGAAAACCAATTAAAAACTAGTTTTACTCACTTAATAAACAAATTACATGCAAGAATGAAATTCCAAGTAACACTGAATCGAACTCTTCCCAGCTGCCATCGTCACTCTTTGACACTGATAGTGAGGTACAGAGGCACTGCAAGTTAATTTGGATAAAAGACAAAGGACCACCATACCCTAAAAATCTTCACCCGTCGTGGATTAAAGCTATATTTAACACATGGTTTCTAATCTGAGGTTGGGGTTGCTCTGCAGTTGTTAAGTGCGAAGCACGCCCCAAAAGAGAGGATGTGTTCTTGCAGGAGTTACATGAAGGGTACCAAACAGGCTGAGCATCTCTTCCCCAGCCACCACCTTCATCCTCAATAAACTTCCTCTAAAGAGCACCCTCAGTCGCAACACATTTCACTGGACTTCCCCCATTCCTCATTTACAGTTTGGTAGAGCAGGGGACCAGCTCCAATTTCGTTTTGTTCGGAGGACCCGAGAGAAATGAGAGAACTGGCCAGGAGAGTGTCAGCTCACGTCAGAACTGCCCCTTTGTATCTGTGCCATCGCTTCCAGCGCAGAGCGTGGGATTCGCCCCTCTGCCTCTCGCTGCCCTGCAGATGGGCACGGTCCCTGTGGGCACCCAAAGACCCGCAGCACAAGGAAAGAGAGGCACCTCCACACACGAGTTATTTCCTGGTAAAATAAAATGACAAATCCTTTCTAAAGGCACAGTAAATTAAGCTAGACATAAATGACATAAGGGAAAATAAACTCCCCACACTAAAGACAGCCTTTTTCGAATACCTCTGTTACACAATAAAAAATTACAACATTTACCATGAACAAAACTTGTTAGCTAAGGCAGTCTCCAAACTCTTTCAGGCATACGGCAATCGAATTTGCCACAGCTTCTATTTTTGATATATGAGATCTGAAGAATCTCATGTAATATCAAATTTCCTTCTGAACGGGCACTTCTGAAATGTTGTTCTCCATTTGTTTTTCGAGGGGTTCTGCCTAAGGCAGTGTTCAAGTGCAACAATACTCTGTCAGACAATCTCCTGCTCGATAAGATATGAGGCTTACTGGTAAAGCAGGCAGGGACACCGGACAGTATGGTTCCACAACATTTCACATATCCCATGATATTTTAAACATGTGGAAGTGTTTCCCAATGATTAATCTTTCAGAACATAAACTGCTTAAGAAAATGGACAAGCATTATACAGATGACAAATTCTGACAGATAATAAAAATTGTTGATTATCTGTTCAGCTTAAGCTCTAAGTGAATAAAAAAAATTACAGGTTTGCAGTGGGAACTGATTGTCAAAGCTCTACAGCCTGTGTTCATGCACATCAGACTAAGCCAGAACGTCTGCTTTCACCCTTTAGATTATCACAAAAAAGGGAAAAAAAGAGGACTGCTGAAGAATAGTGCACTACTTTGCCTGCAGAGGTATTACAGACTCAGGAATCCAAGACTTTGCCTATTCTGCATACTGCATAAATTACCTTTATTTCAAGGATCACAAATTCCTCGCAATTCACTTCATTTCTACCACCCAGATGTGACTCAGATTTTTACCTATTTTAGCGATTAAGAACTTGAAACACAAAGGGATTAAGCAATTTCCTTGAAAATTATGTGGGAAGTCTGCAGCAAGCACAGTCGGAGACTAACTAAACTTGACCTCCTCTGTCAAGAGCATCCTTCCTCCCGCTCACATTTTACTCCCTTTGACCAGCTGGGTTTTTGTTTGTTTGGCTGGTTTTTCCCCACCATATGCAGTCATCTTGAGTGCCTATCTGTGCTACATTTGGTGAAAAACCTGCAAGTCTACAGCGGGGAACGGAAAAGCAACCGGCTTTGGAAGTGCTTGACTGTAAAGCCCAAACAGTCTTTTACTGAGTTTTCTTTCAAAATGTAAATACATAATCTTGACAAGCCAATGATCACAATCCTAAACCACTCAAAATTGTTAGGCAACCTACTTCACTCCCTTTCAAAGGCACTCTAGAAAGTCTTAGGAGAGAAAATGTCTGTGTTACAGCACCAAACACAACTGAAGCCCACATCAAACAAGGACCAACAATATCACAATACAAACCTCCCAAAACATCACACATACTTTAAACTTTCAGCTCCGGTGAATGTTATGGATCTAAGTACCCTACATACTGAATTTTTCTACATAAAACAGGCACGCTGTAGAAAATGACATAGCAACTATCACTTTAAACCATGTTTCAGTCCACTGACTGGTATCTAGTAATTATTTTAAGAGTGACAATTACATCGATGGTTTTCATAACAGAAAATCAAACAAAACTATGAACTAATTTCATGATCTATTAATTGTTCCAAGATAATAATAGGAAGAGATTTGTCCAAATAAAAATAATCTATATATAACAGACAATATTTCAAAAATTAAAGTATTTAAAATCTCCATTGAATTGCATCCAGGGAAGATTTTCAACTCAATAACCACATTGTCTTTAACCTACAACAACCAACAGCAGACGTTTCAAATAATTGGCAAGATTCCTGTGTCAGAACGGCTCAACTCCACATTAACCAGTATAACCCGTCTCCAGCAAGAACTTTAATGTCTGTCTAAAGAGGAAAATTTACAGCACGTAATTTATTTCATACAATGTTTTCAGAAATGACTACTGATTAAAGACGTCAAGCTAAGACACATGAAGGGGACTGATTTTCAAGTTATGGGTGTTCTGCATTTACTGAAAACCATTTCACAGAGTCTTAAGCAAAGTTCTTAAAAAATAAGACATAAAAATTAGTCTCCTTGCAATTTTGTCTGGATCTCTTAAAGATACTGAAGTGTATAAAAAGTCCTATCAGTGGAACTTAAATTACTTACAGGAAGAAACAGGGACAGAACTTCAACACAGATTGCCACAAAAAAGGAAGAAATGTCTGTTCTTCCTTAAAACTTTTATAAAGCTTTGTCCATACGAACTACCAACAGACACTGCAGTCAACCTATGCCCTGTGTGTCTGCACAGGGAACGACAAATGCAGTATTCAAGTAGTTTTTTCTGGGCCTAGCAATGTTTGAAAACCCATCCTTAGATCATTTCCTGTTTGAAAATATTTTAAAATTGACAAGGAATGAAGTATTGAAATACTGAGAGAGATATTCTGGAGAACTGAAGAAGGCAAAATCGAGACTGAGTAGTTAGAAGTTATCTAGCCCATCGAACTGGGATACCCGTCTGGGTGATGCATTCCAGAGCACACAGCTTTTGTATTTCGCACAAGGAGAAGTTATTGAATGTGAAGCAGCAAAAGGAGAAAGGTAACGCTCCGGGACTCTGAGGACAGTTCCACTACCAGGACAACGCTAAAGGCACAACAGCGCTTACCTGATGTATGGTTCCATCAATTTCAACAGGAACGATGAAATCAGCATTGCTAATTGGCTGGAAAGAAAGAGAAGGAAATAAATCAACATTAAAAATACGATCATTAGAGAGGGAAAAATTCAGAGGCATAAAAGAAAGGAGTACTTACTTCTCAGGAAGAAGTTAATAAGCATTATCGATTACACAAATCCACTCTGCATGTGTGCCCTTTACACACACAAGTCAGAAGCCTTACGCAGCCGTAATCACTGGATACTGCGTTTCCCTCTTCCCTCATCTTTTTAAGCTACTATGTAATATGCTTTACTGCTTGAATAACCCCCACTACCAGGATACAAATCTGTTTGGATACCTGTTTCATCAAGTCGGTGTGGATAATGAAATTCAGCTATGTGCTTCACATATTCTGCTTAGAGTGATCAATTAGCAATTAAATAACAATAAAGACAGTGGTAACAGTAATACCTAAAGGTTATATTTGAATCAGGAGCTGCAACAAGCTGCAACAAGACTGAAGTGGTATAGTTAAATGATTCTCAAGATGCGATACCTCAAGAACATGCTACACCAATGACATTAATCATATAAAACTGCATTTTAATTCAAAACAGAAGACCAGGCACACTACGTCCAAGTCCTTGAATCCATTTTTCTAGCACGTTGAATACAACATATTTCTTGAGTCTTACTGCGAAAACTGTTGATCAAGTAAAGTGACTTTGGAAAGCAGAGAAGTGTCCTTGTAGGCAGTTTAGGAGTACATAGCCTGATCTTGGCTGGGCAGTAACGGCAGCTGGGGGATGCACAGCTAAGAATGTTTACTAGTTCAACTGGACATCAAACTTGGCAGAATCCTTTGGTATGGCTCACGCATTACGTCCGTGATTAAAAAAAAAAATAAATCATGTAAACATGCCCCGCTGAAGTTTGTAACTCGTCCAGCGATCTGCAGCTTGGAACTGGCTGAGAGACGGAGCTGCCAAACACAGCTTTACCAGGACTGACGAACAGACGATACGCTTCACGGACAGCAGCCTGCAGCGAAGGCTGGGAGTAGTTTGGCTGGTAGCTGGTACAGCGTTAATAAGGTGGAAAACATCTTCACTCAGCTCTATCACACTTGTACAGACTTTGCCACCTGGTTTTCTGGATCAGCCAAGAGACTGATCTCAAGTACCACCAAGGAGGTGCCCCTGAAGAACCTACAAGACTAGAAAGAGTCTTCAAATCCATTTGGGGCCGGGGCGAGAGGGTGCCAAGAAAAAGCAGAGAGGTAGCCAAGGTAAAGAGATGGAGAAGGTGGTCACAAACTGGTGAGCCTAAACAGGTACTCTGTGAAAAACAGTAGGAAAAGAGAATCCTGCAGTATTAACCTGATAGAATTGCAGAATGTTAGGGGTTGGAAAGGACCTCTGTGGGTCACCCAGTCCAACCCCCTGCCGAAGCAGGGTCACCTAGAGCAGGCTGCACAGGACCTTGTCCAGGCGGGTCTTGAGTATCTCCAGAGAAGGAGAATCATTAGCATCACTTTGATTCCCATTCCCTAGAAAAATGAGATTCTAATTCCACTGTTAAATGGCATTCTTGTGAGGAGAGCAAAATGACTGTAAGAATTTATACGGAGGGCAACACCTTCTCTCAGTAGCGAGGCAATAAGGAAGACGCTTTGATCCAACACCTGCAAGTGCTGCGTCGAGGGAAATGAGAAGTTACACCAAATCTACTCGTCCTGGCCAACCAGTGCTGGCAACCAAACCTCCAGAGCTGCCGATACTGGAGAACTCCACCCTGTTGATGACCACTGTGCTAGGATGATCTAAAGAATTCCCCAAATACCTGCAGATATAATTTGGGGTTTTTTTTAGCTGACATCAAACAATTTCCAAGATACACCTCCCTTTCTGCTTCTGGGAAAGACAGAGGGGAGGCTCCCAGCTGTTGGCTGCATGAAGCCCCTCAGACAGAGAAGATACTCCGCAGCCTCCCTAACAGCCAGGGAACAGGTACGCAAAAATGTTCTGAAGCTTCACCTTAAAAGTAACCCAAATGAACTGTCAGTAAGCCTCAGCCACCAAAGTTTTCAAGCGGGTGCCAGCTCCGTGCATACTTTGAAGAGACTTGCAGGCACTTGAAGAATGTATATATGCATGACTCCCTTAAGCAAGATAAATATTCTGTAGCAACAGAATAGGTCACTGCAAATTGCACGGGTTTTGAAGCCCACTGATAAAAACACAGCTATGACTAAACTTTCTTAACAGGCGCAACAGCAACCAGAGGTCAGAGAAAGCCACATTCTGTTTAGACAACTTCACTTTTGCTAACAAATAAAACTCACCCTTAGACTTTGTAACACTAACCAAACTACTCTTAACTACGTATTTGCTTCCCCTACTTATACTATAGGCACTAAGTAGCTTGCTTACTGGCACAAGCGATAAGGAAGGGAGCATGGACTGCGGTTCTGGGCTTCATCATGGTGGGAAGACAGGAGAAAAGTCTGCAACAGTTTGCTGGATAAAGGCTTCTGGGGTTGCACACGTGAAGCACGTACATGCCTCCAGTGGGAATGACAGAGCATGAAAGAAGACAACGTATTTCCATGGAAAATCTTTACTTCGGTTAGAACTGTTTCTATTCAATAAAAAGCTTCAGAGTTTTAGACGCTCTAAAAGAGTTTCACAGCCAGTTTTGAATATGACTACATTCCAGACTTGCATGTGGTTTACTTCATTTTATACAAAACCATGTTTACATCTCCTTGATTTAATAATTTATGATTTTTGCTTCTATTATTGTTTTATGATGGGAACGATAACTATAATGTCTATCTATTCCTTTTTTACTCATGCCAAAGCACCCCAAACTTTATTCCTTTAATATGCACTTCACATGAAAGACTAGTACCTCCTTAAAGCTTCACAAATATGCAGGGGCATAAAAAGACAAAAATTACCCTCCTTCAGATGTTGCTTCTTTCAGAAAAGAGCACTTTAAATACTCTGCCTCTCTGATTGTGTTAAAAAAAATTTATCTGCATTTGAAATATGAAACCTAGTTCATAACAGAATTATGAATTCTAAAATACCATGTGTTTTAAATAAAGCCCTTTGTACTAAAAATCCCAAATTTATGTTTGCTTTTACAGCTTTTAAGTGGGGACCTGCCTGGGTAGAGCAGAGAAGTTTTAGTGCGGGGAAAAAATACAACTAAAAGAAACTGCAAAAGTAACTTGATTATTCAGGCAGAGCAGTGTGCATACAGGTGTTAAAACCCCTGCTCTTCAGGAAACCCATCGTTATTTTGATGACCGCAATGGCCTCACTTCAGCTGAAGCATCTCCCTTTACGAAACACAACCCAAACAGCACCACTGGACAGTGCCAGCCACAAAAACCACCAAAGCCACCTCCTCCAGCAACTGGTTTTCTCTCACGTACTCCCATCACAGGGCTTCACATGAAGATAATGCCACCGCAGCCGTAAGACTCTGATACTGCAGAAATTCCAACGTTTGCCTCACGCTATTTACTTCACAGGAAAAGGGAACGTTTTTTTCCTAACACGTTATTCAGTGGTGAAGCTAAGTAGAATAACCTTTTGATTTTTCTTAAATATTTATTTAACATCATTTAAATAACCATTTCATATCATTTGAATAAATGGATTAAAATGAGCCCACTAAGAAAGGACTGTGCAATAAAGGCAAACCTCAGTCCTACAAGAAAGTATTTACACTGTCAGCCATCAAACGTACTTCTTGAAAACGGTTACAGAAAGTTAATAACCACCCAAATCAAATCTTTGTGCTTCAAAAACCAGAAAAATCACAGCAGAAAGTTACCCACAGCATTCAGAAAACAAACTTTTATTTTTACATTTCAGATAATGCTAAGCCAAATACTTCATTATTTTTATGTAAATTTAGACTTTTAAATTCAGCTTTCCCTTCCTATTTTTGACTCTCGGTTAATTAGGAAGGCATGGTCCCTCCCTTCCCAATTCAGTTGTGTTCTAGTCCCCCTGAAAAGTTCTCCAGTGCAAGTTCAGTCTGGTTGTAGAAGACAATGATCTGGCACTGAGGTTAAGAGGTTCCTGTAAGCCACCACAAACTGTTATATACCATTGTGCACAATAAAGACAGAGAAGAATCTTCTCTTCAGTACGAGGCAGAGGAATATTTGTTCTAGTATCTCCATATAAGGTCTGCTTTAAGTCAACAAAGACAGGCTGTTGCCAAATTCTAACCACAATGTGAATTATGGTTTGCATATTTAAATGCTGGCAACTAAATACTGCAGGATTAAAAAGTTCAGTTTATGCTAGCAGTGAGAAATGGAGTGCAACCAAAACTAGAAGACTATAAAGTTGGTGGTAACTCCATCTTGCAACTAGTAAGGAAACATACTATTGATTCTGAAAAATTCTCCAGTATTGAAGTATGAAACTAGTACACACTCTAGCATGTCTGACATTTCATGTCTCAAGTTGCGTCAGGGCAGGTTTAGATTGGATATCAGGAAACATTTCTTCACTGAAAGAGTGGTCAGGCATTGGAACAGGCTGCCCAGGGAGGTGGTGAAGTCACCAGCCCTGGAGGTGTTCAAAAAACGTGTGGATGTGGCACTTGAGGACATGGTTTAGTAGGCATGGTGGTGTTGGGTGGACGGTTGGACTGGACAATCTTAGAGATCTTTTCCAACCTTAATGATTCTATGATTTGCTAATCAGAAGTGCTACCAGTACTCTGAGACTATTTAGGTTATCTGCACTTCTGAATTCTCCTATTCTACACCTTTAGCCCTATTTAAACAATAGAAAAATACCACTACTTCCGCCACATGCTGAAAGCTGAAGGATTATACAAGTTCCTTCTACAAGATGACAGACTCATCAGCAATAGCTAAATGCTATTTGCTTTCATGTTGTGAAAGCTGAAATGCTGAACAACATTTACTGCCCTTGCGACAGCAGCCTGGCATGGAAAGCAATCCCTGGTGCCCACAATCTTAAGGCGTAAGGTACATCTACCTAGCATAAAGCTGCGCTGAATTTCCAGACTAACTCCTGGACTAACTATGACATAATTTTAATATCCAAAACAAAACCGTATTTTCACAGCAACAAGTTCTATAGCTGTTCCAACAGGTCCTTGTTGGAATAGTTACCATTTAAAGTCCTACAGTCAATAACCATTCCAGGCCTTGTTGCAGTCGGTGTGACTTTCTCAGAAACAAATAAATAGCAATGTCTGTGTTCCTTGCCTTACAGCTAAATTAGGACGAATAATCACAGGAGTAACAATGAGAACCACCAGGCATCCTGGGAGAGCCTGTAAGACCAGATAATGTGTGAAGAGGCGTAACAGTTCCTACAACATTCACTGAGAGATCCAAGTTGCAAGAGATCGCTTTTGAATTTACTTACCTTAAATGAACTGTGCACTAAAGTTTCATCTAAATCAATGACCACACACTTCTTTCCATAGTCTGATGCTGTCAGTTCTGGCAGGAGGTATTTAGCTGGTGGCTAAAAAGAAACAGAAACAGGAAGACAACAAAAAAAAAAGTAAAATCTCTATTGAAAGGGCACTCTTCTGCCAACATTACTGTTCTAGTAGTTACTGGGAACTGAAATACACGACTCAAAGTTGAACGTTTTTCTGGGCTCATCACAACTACACGTATGGAAACTAATAGCTCATGCAATATCCATACAGACTTTTTCTTTTTTATTTTTTAAATAAGAGGCTTTTGTAGAATTATCTTCAAAGCATTGGAAATGAAAATGGTAAAACATCGCCACTAGCTAAAAAACCATAGTGAAAAATAGGACATTTGATAGAGTACCGTTTCCAGCGACCCTCCTCCTCACACCCCAGTTTTGGATGCTGCTGTTATCCTACCCACAGTCAACACCATTTCCAGCCCTGTCACACCGATGGACATTTACATAAAACCTTATTTCTGCTGGCCATGAAAGACGCTAAAGTGGAGAAATCAATGCTGAAGGAAGACAGCATCACTAATTTGATCTTCCAGGACATGTCTCCACTATCATTTTTATCACTTGTGGGGGTGCTGACCAAGAGCTTTCATGCCAATTATGTTCCAAATCAAGGTATTAAAATCGCAGTAAAGAAACCCCTCCTAAAGCAGGCTCTTTTACAGTATGCTGCCCTTACTACAAAACGGTACCAATTACTGGAATTGATAATTTTTCTGAAACCAAAGTAGACAGTCCCATAGTTTTCCCAATTGCTCATTGCCCACTTTAACATCCCAGTTCACAATACGGTCACTTTAGATTCTGGTACTGGATTCTTCCTGAAGTAACAGAAATGGGAGAGAATGCTTCCGTCTGGAGCTGAAACACTGCTGCCACTTGCTTAAAGAGGAGGGGTGTTTTTTTTTTTTTTTAATGAAAGTAAAGGACTAGCTTTATAGAAAAGTATCAACAGGGAGAAGCTCAAGACAGAGCGGAAATTAAATTAATCAAGAACTGGATACAGAACTCTACTTCATTCTTCTGCTATCTTTGTATCTGCTCTGACAATGCTGCTCTGGTAAGAATGCATCTATCACAGTTTCGGTTCTCAGCAGCCTTCTGTGGAGGTGCTTGCAGAGATCTGCGGCCACCCCTCTGCAGCCAGCGGGTGACAGATGGGTCAAACACCCTTCAGCCACCCTACACGAACAGACTCTTCATTAACACTGACTGATTTCAGATGTTGCTTTAAGTCAGTCGATACCGGCCAATGATGCCTAGCAAGTTCTTGCTTAAACGAAGTAACTGACAAAGGAGATTCTGGACTTGAATAAAAGCGTCTTTAGCTAAAGTACAAGTTCTTGGGGGATTTGTAGGAGCGCTCACTGACACTGATTCAGTTCCTTACAATTAACATTAACACCAGTTTCTTCAGCTATTGAAATGGAAGCTGCCCTCCTTACAAGCCACTTGTCTCAGTGCATTTTTTTTTCCTCAGGACACATCTAACAACGACCTTCAAGAAAAAACACCTGCTGCTTAATGCCTGTAATGTTTGTGCCCATCACAGTAACCTAACCAGGCTGAAACTCACAGGACACCCTTTCCAGGTTATCGAGAGTCCCATGTATACGTTACTTCCACAACTGCTTGAGCTCTGCTTCTGCTTGTCTGCAACTAGGACCAGATCTAAGGAATTTAGGTCTTCCCCTCCTCTTTCAAAATCTAAAAGGTATTTAGGCACCCCACCTCCATTTTTGATAGTAAGAAGGATCCAGACTTGCAACCTAAATAGCCTAAAAGCTTACTGGGAAGAAAAATCAAACCCATTTAAAGATAATAATCTTCAGAACCCATGTTCTGATACTGATTTCTCGCCTTTAAAGAAGAGAAAAAGGTCAGAACATCCCAAGAAACCTTAAGTGTAGTTTTTTAATAATAATAGTTCAGTTCATTTTTGTACTCTTAAGACTGTTAGTATTTAGTTTGAATTTTTGACCAAGTTAATCTGCACAAGCACTTCAAAGCCAGCAGTTTCTTCTGCTATGTGAGTTCTTTTTCAAACTGTAAATATCTCTATATATGGAAAACACGTGGCAATAGATCTTATTTCATATAAAAATACACATATGAAAAACATGAGCACTGTCATATGAAGCTATCCTTGGTTTTTGTCTGGAAACCAGTATGTCTGTCATCAGGAAAAGGGCAGACATACACCAAGGACGACAAAACATGATAACCTTCAACTCTGAGAACCGGAGCTCCTTGCCTGCACGCTGAGAGACAGCCTGTTCCCCTACTCCTCACCCACCTGCAGCTCTGCCTTCTCAAAAGCTGGCCTGTGGCATCTACGCTGAGATGCTGGTTACTGCTAGAGTTTCTCTCCCTTTTCAGTACTGCCTTAGGGGATAACATGTAATTACTGACCTAACTTTACCTAACAAGACTACACCTCATGGTTTTTCCTGGAGAGAGTCTCCCACGGTTGGGCACACCAACCTTCCTACGGGCTTTGGCTTCTTGAAATCAATCTGATCCTGTTTTCAAAGATAACTTGTCAATGGTCTGCACATTTTAAAGTCAGAAAAAATAAATTTTCCATTCCAAAACCTGTATCTCTGTTACCCTCAACTTTGAAAACAGATCTGCCACCTGATAATCTAACAGGGAAAAGGGAATTATTCTGAAGGTGAAGGCACTACAAGCTGCGAGACTGCTAAACATCTGGTGTAGGACTTTGGAGCAAGGATGACATTTTTGAGGCATTAGGAACTTAAGGGATTTGTACATAGGGTATCAGTCCATTTGTTTCGCTGTTCAAGTTTTCTGATCAAAAGCAATTTCCACATGACAGGAGTAGCAAAGCTTTTAGGCAGAAACAAGCATTACTCAATATTGTATTTTAATTTCCTCACTAATGGAGACATATCCAAGAAGAGCTGCAATTATCAGATTTCCAGCATAATTAATAGTGAATACTTATGGATCTTTGATAATTTCTTTTTTTAAACACAGTGATTTTAAAGATACCTAAGATGATTAAGAGTATTTAATTGTGGCTAACAGCAACTCATATTTACTATGTAATACTCTGCGAAAGACTGCAGACTTCCACAGAACTCAGCAGAAAAATAACACGTGGTATCTCCATACTGCGAGTCCTAGCTTGGTCTTCAATTCCAACAAGACATAAATTGTATACAAGTTAAAGCTTTCAAACTAGTCACTGTTTGGGATTTATGCATTCCAGCCAGGTCTCACGGCTGATCAGCTTAACAGACCTTGTAGTGAAACGACTGCTGCACTGCTTCAGTCCCGTGGAAATAGTATATTCCCTAAGAAAAAAAAAAAAAAAAAAGGGGCTGGGGG
>Ga0065711_1033766_pt1 | contig 24861 bp, 11 predicted proteins | sample Hoacrofraction12_FD_59098 | JGI IMG/M metagenome (GOLD analysis project Ga0065711, IMG submission 59098) | Hoatzin crop microbial communities from Cojedes, Venezuela - Epithelial fraction 12 v2 (version 2) | ecosystem: Host-associated > Birds > Digestive system > Esophagus > Crop | place...
GGAGAGATGCTCCAGTCCCCTCCTCATCCTCGTAGCCCTCCGCTGGACTCTCTCCAGTAGCTCCTCATCTTTCTTGAACTGGGGAGCCCAGCACTGGACACAGCACTGCAGATGGGGCCTCACTAGGGCAGAGCAGAGGGGAAGGAGAACCTCCCTCAACCTATTGGCCACACTCCTCTTAATGCACCCCAGCTCTGGGAGGGTGGGTAGGCAACACAGCCTTGGAAGGAGGCCGGCGGGAGCCAGAGCAGCGGGGGTTCCAGCCCTGGGGCAGCCGAAGGCCCCGGCGAGACCCCCAGCCCGCGGCTCTCCGGCCTCTGCAGAAGCGCGGGAGGAAAGTCCAGCCCTCTGCTGATAAACGTGTCCCAAATTAACTGGCACCCATCTGTCCTCTGAGCATTTCCAATTGCCCTGTCCCATTTCACTGACACTTGGGAATGCAACGTGATGTTGTCACTTCAGGTGGTCGGAGACATTGCACAGCTAAAACAAGTCCTGGTTCTTCGTGAAGAATTGGGACGGCTGTGAGATAAGAGACTCCAGAATAATCCCTCTCAGCTCGGGAGAGCAGGTATGCAAACTACGGAGGTCAGGAGGCTTCAGGAGAATCTGCAGACCCCGCCATCGCTGAGAGACGCTGAGGACATTACCGTACATTAATGAGTGCTCGGAAAAACGATGCTAAGCATTTCTTGGAAATGTAATGAATGTGTATGTTAACGCAGCATGAGTACCTAGTAACTCTGTCCTTTTGGTGCACACGTTTGGAGGAGAAATCCCCCGTGTGACTGGTGCCATAATAAAAAATACCTGCTTAATAGTCTGCCGACTACTGAGCCTTCAATTCCGGCTTTTCACAGCATCATTACCCTTCACTCTCCACCACCACCGTCTTTCTTCTGCTTTTCTAACAGACTGTGAGGTTCCCACCTCGGCGGTTTTCTTCGCGAGGAAATCGTTGGGTTTTTCTCACCCAGCCCGCAGACAGACGTAAGGGCTCCCACCAAAGTGACGTGTGCCCTGTGGCGTGCCATTACGGACAGCCCGGTTCACCGTGCCCAACCGCGAGCACGCAGCTGGCTCCTGCAGCGCGTTTTGGGGAACAGCTGCTCCTCGCTTGTCTTTCAGGGGTAGAACACCTTGGCAGGGGACGGCCCGCCGGAGGGGCCACGAGGGGAATGTGTGTGGGCAGCTCTGCGCCCACCCCTGCGGAGCAGTTACCCTGCTATAAAACGCAGCTGTTGTTATTTTGATACTTCACGCAGCTTAGCACTCCTCAATTCTTTGTCTCCAAACCCGATTGTTTTGTTCCCCCCAGTTGTTTTCTGGCCAGCACCGATGCCCACGCCTCGGTGTGTGCTGGCTGTGTCGGCAGTGGAGGCTGGCCACACGCGCCACCGCGTCTCGTCCACCACCTGCCCGGTAGGACCATCGTGATGATCTGCACAACAGCCCGCCAGACTCACTGCAAGGACGGTACCCTCGCTTTGGGGCCCTTCCTCACTTCTTTGCAATGGTTTTTCTTACTTCTAAGGAATGAACTTGCAGGATAAGGACTGCTGATAGCTCACGAGGCTGTGGTAACTAGTCTTTGGTAAGCGCAAGCATTATTCAGTTTAAAATTCTGGTATTAAAACATTATTCCTCCCTACACGGCGATGAACCATCCACCCATTTCCTCTGAGTGGAACAAGTCCGTATCTTCAGGACTGCCCATTAAGATTTTTGGCCGATCACCCTCTTTTGTACCGGTGGCTCCTCCTGAGCTGTCACCTCGGGGTGCCTTATGCCCATGACGCTACATGACAAAACCTTTGGGAGTTACTGGCCTGTGGGTGGTACAGAGGCAATGGACACAGGCCTCTCAACATCTTGGTTGTTGGGCTTCACTGCTGCTGCCTTCTCCTCCCTCTTTGCCCTGCGACAGCCCCGACTCTTCTCGTGACCGGTGGGTGCAGCACAGTCCTAGAGCAATCGGCCTGGAATTCTTCGTGAGGTGCCTGGTCCCCATCGGTTATGGGGGCTGGATGACATTACACCATGAGCGAGTCTCACATGGGGGCTTACCACTGCTGCCCACTACACCACCCCCTGCCCCCTCAAGGGCATGTTGGCATGCTCGGTCCTCACACACACTGGAGTATTGTTTTCTCCTGTCAGCTTGAGTGGGAGCCCCGTTCCCTTACAGCTGTTAAAGCAGGAGATGTAGGAAGTGAGAGATTACCCAAAGACATGCTGCAAGGGCCTGGCAGAGCTTGTAAACCCACAGATTTTCTGGAACCCTGGAGCTCTGCTCCTCCCTTTGACAGCATCTGTCACTTTTTGCCTCCTTCCATGCTCTGCAACCTGAAGGGCATAAAAAGTCCGCCTCCTCCACTCCATCCATGACCAGCCTCCACATTCCAAAGAAAGACTACAAAATACATTTTCTACTCCCGTCCCTTTACCTACCTGTCTTAACCTTCGTTTTCTTACTGCCAGATGAGGATGTAACAGATGGCGAGCTGGTTGACATTCACAGAATCACAGAATCACAGAATCACAGAATGGTAGGGGTTGGAAGGGACCTCTGTGGGTCATCTAGTCCAACCCCCCTGCCGAAGCAGGATTCCTGCATCAAGACTTCCATGTGTGTCACAAATGAAGTTCCTGGTTAACCTCCCTAGTGAGAATGTCAGAGTTGTCACTTGCCATCAAAGTAATTTTCATGACAACGCTCTCTAGATTCCTAAAGTGCCACATCTCTGGGACAGGGGACGGAGCAACAGGCCACTTCAGCATAGCCCTCAATAAGCCCTCCTGACGTTGGTACCTGAATAATTTGTTCCTCCGTCATTCAGCTGTGTACATTGCCGTACAATTCTGGGGGATGCCCATGCACAGTGACTGTAAGCATCGTCACCGAGAAGGAGAAAGAATTCAGTAAAAATCTCCTTCTTGTCTCTGACACTTCATTGCCAGCATGACCTTTGAGAAGAGTCTTAATCACTTTGGCCTTCAGCTATTAGCTTTCCACCAGCCAGAGGAAGGTGACGCTAGGTTGGGTGAATATTGCGAAATTTTTTAGTTAAATACAAATTCAGAACGGCAGATAATTTTGTTCTGATGTATTCAAGACCCTGCTTATATTCACTACCCGTGTTTCCATGGAAGAAATATTCACCTTAAAAGCCGTTAAATTTAGACATCACAAAAACAAATACGAAATTTTGGTATGAGCAATCACACCAACTATGTGAATGCCCGAGGATTTACGGCTGTCTGCACAGGAAAAAGAAGTAGTATCATGGAAATTATAGGGTGAATCACAACAACAGTTTGACTTGCAAATGGCAGTATGTGGGGCAAAAAGATCAGAGGAAAATGTAACTGCATAATTCCGAGCAAGAAATTCCCTCAAATAAAATCACTGTCCACTCTCAGACTGTCCACATCCCATAAGCCAAGATAAAAGTAATTGCTGAAATGCTTTATCAGGTGTCCTGACTGTGCTATGCCATCTCACAGGTGCAATGTGAGGTTTTAAAAGGAGATGATTGTGAAACACCTGCAGGAGATGAAAAGCCACATGGTTTCTGTGTTCTTCACCAAGTCACTAGCCACAAGCAAAAGCCAGCTCTTTTCCCTTGCTCACATCCACCTTCTTTAATAAACGTGAACCAGACCTGGCCTGACTATTCAAACTCACACAGAGCATCTTATTCAGAAATTAATGTTAAGGCATTTTGTTTTTTGGCTCATCAGATCACGAGACTCAGCAGACCTTGTCAACGTTCTAACAATCATGACAGAGCACTTTCGGTGCTGTACAGGCTGAGGGGTCAACTGAAGTGACATCTTTACTACTGAGTCATTCCACCCCCTCGGAGATACCACTTACCGTCTATCTTCATCAGCTGACTCATTTTTAGAGAAAGTAAGGACCAAACAGGACAGACCTGAGGTCAGGAGAGACCTGTGTTAGGGGAATGTATGTCTTTGATTAAATGGGGTGAAGAATGCCCTTACAAACCTTTCAGGCACAAAAGGTCGAAGCTAAACTCTTGTGCTAGCCCCAGGGAAGGGAAGGCACTCACCAACCACTTGGCCTCCAAGCCAGAATCTCATTTTCACTGCTTGGATTAACTCCTGGAGTTGGTTAAAATCAAAAGACAGTTAGCCCCCACTGAACGCTGCTTGACGTATGTGTACATGAGGCTGCCATGGCTCACTGTTACCACACAGCCTGCTCTGGTGTGCATACCTTATCTTCAGTGGAGTTTCCCCTTCGCTTCCCCCAGTGTATGTGTTGAAAAAGAAATGCATTGGCCTAAAGTCTCAGACTGTGGAGTTTAAAGTCCTGATGAATCCACTGAGATCTGGCAAAGTTCTTTTTCCTTGAAACGATGCAAGCTTATTTAGCCAAAGAGAAATCACTGCAAGGAAAGTGGAAGCTGACTCAGCCCCACAGCTAGATATGACAAAAACAGAAGAGCCGTCCTCAGTCATGAGCTGGTAGATCAAATTCAGACATGCCATAAATCACATCATAAAGGACACATGAGCAAGTGCTTCTTGTAGCTTCTGTGCCGTGGAGAATGAGCTGGTGGCAGCAGCAGCAGAACTTATGCTACAGTTCAAGACACGATAAATTTAACTGCAGAAACCGTCCAGTTAAATGTCTTACTATAACCTGCCTTTCTACCTTGGGCTCCCAAGTTTATTCCTCCATCTGTACGTTGGCTAAGTGATCTGTTTCCAAACCCCCTCCTCCTTTTAGGTCACTTCTGAATTTAGCCCGTTTTGCCAGGCTGCCAGGGAGTGATGCAGAGGAAGTTGGGCAGCCTCCTTACAGGCTCACTCACATTTCAGGGACACATGCCGTTGCTGCGCATGCAGAACATGCCGTTGTGCTTGGGAAACGGAAAATTGTGAGTGCACGTAAAAATCACTCATAGGCCATTGCACCCCTTCTCAACTCTTCTACTCCAGCGTAACACTGCACACCTTCAGAGACGTATTAATTAAAAATGAGTTTGGAGATGGGAGGATAGTAAGAGTAAACTAACATTCAAGTCGTGTTTCAGTCTGAATGTACTACTTGGGAATGACTGAGGGCTCCAAATCAGAAGAGCTGCGGACCAGGCAGCAGCCATGCAGACTACCCTGCACAGGCCTTCTGACGTCTCTGACTTTGCCTGGAGGTATCTCCTCCAAAGTCAGGGTAGGTTCCACACCTATTCAACTTCCTCTTAGTTTACCCCATTATCAGGAGTGAAGGTTTGGCAATGCGGACTCTTCCCTCCACGAAACAACACATTCTACAAAGGCTCCTGAGCAGCTGTCGGGTAACCAGGATGTGGCTTACCAGCTTGGCCCCAAATCAATCCAGTGACTTTGTATTTAAATCTTAACTTGCCTTGGGGAGTCCAGTCCTTCAAATGCATCCTCTTGTGCGTATGTCCACACACAGTGCACACAAAGTAAAAACTAACTGAGAAGATGACCCAGCCTCTCCCCTACTGATGCAAACCAGTACCAAAATCCATCTTAAGTAACTGGTTGAGAAAGCTAGGGTCCAGTAAGGAAATGAGCCTAGAGAGAGATGCTTGCACACTGTTCCAGCAGATGCATCTGGACTGATTCTGAGAGTGCTGGACACTATGACAGGAATCGGATAGCACCTATTTGTCGGCTGAGAGGCAGAGCACAGCTCACACTGTGAGTGCGTACCCAAAGATACAGGTACAAGAGCAACAGCTTCTGGAGCCTCGAGCCGCACTGTTCACAGATTGTGGTTGCAGCCACATAAATTGAAGAGCCACTGCTGATCTTCAAGTCACAAGCTGTAACTCCCGGGTGTGCCTGCAGGGAGGCACCCTAAGAATTTAATTTCATATTGTCCCCGTGGTTTTTTTTCTGCCATGCAATCTGATGAAACATACACTGCATGTTGTTTAAGTTTCTGGTGGATCCCCTTCATACGGCAGCGAAGAAACTCCTCTTATATTTAGAAGCCCTCTTCTAGGGTTACATATCAAGATACAGGCACACTGCTGTTTTGCAGAATGCAGCTGCCCTGTAAGAAGTGAAAGATGCTAACATGATCCAGGAGCTGAGGCCAGCAATTTCAAGTTTCCATCTGTCTCTGCCTGTAATCTATGCAGGAAGCAAAAGAGAGCTGAACTTCAGGCGTTAGTTGGTGCTTTCAGCATGCAGGAAGACTGCGTCAAAAATGGAACCCTGGAGCAGCTTTGTGGAAGAAAGACTCTGTTCACCTGCCCAGGACATAGATGTTGAGTTGAAATATGTTTCACCACTTTTCCCCTCCCTATTTCGTGCAATCACATCATTCAGCGCATACATATGACAGCTCTTAATTTTTTTTCCCACCAAAAATGGTAAGTGTAATGCAGAATAATAATAGGCCAAATCCAAATCTAGACGCATGACAAAGAACAGGTAATTTCCAGAGACTGTCATAGATCATGAAATTTATTTCTATGCCCCTCAAAATATAAAGCAGGCACTAAGTCCTCAGTCAGACAACTGCATTCTGCCTTCCACACCCACTGCTGTCATCAGGAGTCTCGCTGATTTGGGCAGTAAAATGTCAGTTAGTTTCCCTGTGTTTGGTACCTCCCTTTGCCTGGGTCTGTCACACCTACAACAGACTGATTTGGTTGTACAAGGACCATATTCATTTCCAGCACAAGCTGCGTTTGACTGCATTTCTCAAACATGATTGAAAATTTATGTAAACATAAATAAATGAAGAGAACTGATACCAGTACCTTAGTAAAGCAAAAATAAGATTACCTATGACATAGCAGCACTAAAGAACATTAGAGGAATTGCTGCATTTTCCCCTCTCTGTCACATTAAGTGGTTTAATATAAAGACTTTATTTTTATACCAATCAATAGCACTGTAAGGTAGCAACATTTATCTTCAGAAGCACTGAAGATACAATGGCTCAATTCTCAATTATATTAAGAGCAAGACTTCAAAGATATTTATGAGCATCAAGATGCAAGTTAGATTTCCAGTATGGTTTTCAAAAGCATCTGAACAAGTCAGGTGTCTAGCTCCTATTGATCTAAATCCTTGTTAGGCACTTTCAAAAAATACTTCAAGTTGCCTATCCTAACCCTCTAGTGCCCCAAAAACTTTGAAAATCTTTCTCCCCTCTCTCACCAGTAGCTGTGGTTTAGTTTGCAGAACTGGAGTTCAATATTTTGCAGAAGGACAAAACTTTTTGCACACACTTTGATTTTCATAGTACACTGACGTAGAAAACTACTGCTGCAGCAATGCAATGGTGTTTACTTCGACGCCAGCAATTCAAGGCGATGGAAATCTGACCTCTGCTACCTGCTGAGAGACCTCCTTCAGTGCCCTCATTTGACCACTTTCCCCTCATGGTAGGAAAGCCCCTAAGAGACCACCAAGGGACCATTTTGAAAAGGCCTCAACACTCTTTCTGGATGCTGTTTTGAAAATGAAGCAAAGAGCCTACCTTGCTGATATTTTGAGCATTAACCGATCTCTAGCAATCTCTGAATATTACTAGCTACAGTACAGAAATCCTGGTTTTGATTTGATTCACTTTATTCTGAAACTGTCCAAGGGGTTAGAAAAAGGGGTATTACTCTTTAAAATAGAAGAGGCAACAAAACTTTCGAAAGACACTTCCCACATACCAGAATGGACATGAATTAAAAGTAATTTTATTCCACTTCTCAATGACAGTTCTATCATATCTGACAATAAGGCAAGCTACTAAAAGTCCCACAAGACATATTAGACCATTGAAATAATATTCAAAAAACCAAAGAGGAGTTCACAGAACCGCCAGTTCTTGGGATCATCAAAATCAGTGGCAAGATTCCCACATGGACAAATTCCATCAGTGTAAATGCTGAAGAAATCAACTGATTTCACCAGTGTTCGTGAAGTTTTATACTGGAGTAATTAAGGACAGGCGATGCATCACTGACTTCAATGAAAAACAGAATTTGGCACAACAAAAAGCGAAAAAGCACGTTAAAAGTATAATACGAAGGCACAGAAAATACACGCTACTTCCAGGCATACACTTTAATGGGTAAAGGTTTCTGGGAGAGTTTTTTTCTTTTTAATAGGTTATTTGTACTCCTGCCAGGCATGACTCTTTTCTCACTTGCATCTGCAAAACTCCCATGCATTTCAGGGTAGTCAATCCAGATTTATGTTAGTGTAAGGTCGCATAGCTTGCTTGAAGATGTAGTAACAATTAAAGCAAATGGGGCAACAACCTCTGAAGATGTAGCCATCTGTCTTAATGCTCACCAGAGCTTACTCCTTTTAACATGGAGTATGTGTGTGACAAAACAAATGAACAATTTTCAGCTAATAAAAACCAGCTGTCCCATGCTAAATTTTCATAAGGTATCAAGAAATTCAGAGGCCATCAATTCTGTAATTTAAGGCTCTTCACTGAGTAGTATCTTAGGATGAGCAAAAGTGTATGTAACTATCTAAGGGTACCAAAGCCTGCCCATCTCTAACTGCATTGATGTATAGACTATTCATGGCAAGATGAGAGGATGAACTAAACAAGGACATGAACAAAGCAGAACACAATGAACTATGTGACTTGCTAGAGGAACAGTAACAAAGGGAGGAAGAAGAACATCTGTTTAAAAAGATAATCTTTTGTCAGATAAAAAACCCAGGAACTTTTTACAGACATGAAGTTTAAAGAGGAAAATATGATCAGTGCAACTTTAATGTGGGACTGGAGCTAGGTCAAGGGAGTTCAACAATGAAAGACAACACAACAAAAATAAATCATTAAGAAAAATACGGATGTTATGGAAGAAGAGTGTCTCTTAATAATCAAGTGATTGAAATCGGTCCCAGGTGGTTAAAAATCCAAGTTAAAGACCTAAAAGCTGAGGATGACAGAAGAAAGCAGCTGCTGAGTCAGAGTACGCCCACGGCATTATAAAATCACATAGCAGGATAAAATCACAAACCCATGGTTACAATTGTGTTACGTTGAGACTATTTTAAAGTAATAAAAAAATCCTTAATGACCTGATCCAAAACTCACTGGAGGCAACAGGCATTCTTCTACTAGCTTCAGTGGGCTGTGCATCAGATCTTACATTGTGCACTATGTACAGTTTAGATATGTTGGCTTTGTCTGGCTAGGGTCAGCCAGGGAACCTCATGGATCCAGCATTCATTCCATGTAAATGAGAAAGAAAAGGAAGTTGTTAGGGCAAGATCTCACTACACTTCAGGGTGAAAGAGAAAATGCTGCTTTATACTGAGATTCCTTACAAATAAATAATTTTGAAAACCTGAACACGCCATGCTGATTAACTACTGGACTATCAGTTCATCCACTAGCAACATGCCTCTGCAGACTTGCAGTCTGGAATGAAGGGTTTCCTCCTCTTCTTCTTTTTCTGCTCCTGAGATTTACATGGTGATATCCTCCAAGTGAAGTCCTGGTCTTCAGATAGCATGCTGCAAGGACACAGAAATATGTATTTTTAAAGGAGGAAAAGACAGAGAGTTTGCCTTGTGAGTTTAAATTATTAATTCTACAGATCTAATGGATACATTATGCCACATTAGTGGCACACTTGTTCTCTTAACAAATATCCCTCTAGATTAGTGGTTCAATACAGTTTTGAATCAAAGAGCTAAGTTTCTAACGGCACCGGTCATCTGTCAATCTGAACTGAATTTTTAAACTGGTTTACCTGAATCAATGCAAGTTAGGATCTTTCATTGCCAGGAAATGGGCTCTTATTTGACAAAGTTTGATGAGGTCAACAGCATCTCTGCTTCCTTGAAGTGGTACATAAAACAGTCAGCCAAGAACAATACTTTCAGCAGTAGAAAACTTGGTAAATACAACAGCAATACATAACACAAGTTTTAAAAGGACTGGGTCACCTCTCTTGTGCGTTAGGAGAGGAAAGATCTCAGAAGTTCTCTCAAATTGGAGGTAGGTCTCGGACATCACCCACGGATGTACTGATCTCATGGGCTTGTCCCTGGATGCTGGGCTCTCTGCTGGAGTCCTGAGATATCTTCTCCATCAAGCAGCTACCTTTTAGCAGCTCCTTAAAGAGGGATCTAGGACACGAGGCACTAAACAGAAAATATATCCTGCAGGCAGCATTAGCTCCTTTGTTGATTGTCTCTTGGATGCTACTCAGGACTCCAATGGGCAGAATCTATTGTGGAGACATTTCCTTCATGCACGGATGAAACAACTGGACCACAATTTTTAATGTGGTTTGCAAAAGAAATGAGGCTGATTTAATCACATTGCCTCTGTGCATCCGTATGTGTCTGTCCACTTCTCAGCCTCTGAGCTGACTGAACACATTTGATAGTCAGGTAGAGGACTTCAAACTCTTACGTTTTTACAAATCCAGTAAAAAGAGGTAGGGTATCAAGGAGAAAATCAGTTAGCACCCTTACTGATAGAAAAGCAGTAGTAGTATGAGCTCAGTGGCTAGGTGGACACCAAGAATTAATGTAGGTAAAACGCAACAGGAGTGCCCTGACTTCAGACCTTGTGCTCTACCAGCTACTGGCAGGTCAATCCCTGCAGCAAAAGTCAGGTAGTCTTCCTTGACTCTTTTTTCACTATGGTAAGGTACAGAGGACAGGATTGGCAATGTGAAGTTCTGGAGGCTGGCTCTGTAATTCCTGTCATCTTACTGGCCCTCAGTTCATTCTGTCTCTGAAAGAAAGACAGTCACTCAGTGAAATGGCTGCAAAGGCTTTTGAGAGCATCAGGAAGGGAACAACAGGGATATTAAAAATGATCTTGCATGTCTTTTCCCTCTGAAGAATCATTGATAAGTTAGTAAGAAAAATGTACGTATACACCTGTTGCCAGCGTACAGTCTAAATGCTTACTCCTTTTCCTTCTACCAGTAATCTCCAAGGTTGCATGACTGCCCATATGCTTGATTTAAGATCCTTCTGATTATTAAGTAGTATAAGCTACTATATTCTGCACAGCCTGGCTGTCTCTGCCTTCCTTCAAAGCCATGCTGACAGGTGGCATTTCTGTGACTTCCTTGGGGTGAAGTTTAGATCAAGTGAGATTAAAGAAGGGGTCAGAAGTTCACACTCCTCTACAAAAGCATTAAAATATCATAATGGTTTGCATGAAATTCTAGAGTCACCGAACAAGACTACCCTTCCCACACAAGTTATTATCAGAAGATAATTCTACCCTGCCTGCGGCCCTGGGGTTCAAGATCAACAAAGACAAACTTCTGATGTGAATGATGTGAATGAAAGAAGTCTTGGACACTGGTCCATTGGCAGCAGTTTCTTGCATTCCTTTCCCTCAGTACTTTGGCTACCCTTCCTCATACCGAAACTGTTGCTGTCTCAGTCAGAGCTCTACAGAAAAGCTTGCGTCCTTACTTCACTCTAACACTTCTTACTAGTTCTCCACATTTCTACTTGACTCACTCCTCCTTGCCTAGACTGCAGAGAACCACTAGAGAGGTGCACAAAAGACACGGGCTTTATATGATATGCTTTGTGGCTCAGTTGGGAAGCAAAATTCATGTGAGCTCTAGTTCTGCCCTGAGCAGCATTGTCAAGCGCCACTCAGGCACTAGAGATGGTCTAACAGTGTGTGTTGTAAGAAGCTGTGTATTGTTTCAGACTACGAACAGGCTATGCAGCAAACCCAGCAATGGACTAAGAACGCGTGATTCCCATGGTAGAATATGACACGTTAACCCAGTTAAGAACAGGGTTTGGGTTACCGGGGGTCTCCTTCACTTAACTAAGGAGGTTCCAGCCCAGGATTATGTTTCCCTGAATCTGCCAGTAGCACTCAAATGAAATCCAAAGACACCAAGAACCTTGTGTTATCAAAAAGCAAAAAGAAACAGAATTTGGAATCTGCTCCAAAATTTGGAGACTGCTCTGAAAACACAGATCGTGAACTACTGGAGAATCCTCAATCACTGACAAAGTTATTAGCTTTTGCTGATCGAAACACTTAGCAAGGGACAGGAAGGCTGACTCCAAATCCATTCAAGTCAGTGGACAAGCTACTAACAGGCTTCATGAAGGAGTGTAAGAATAGTGGTACTGGGTCAGAGCAAACAGCCATCTTCGCAGCCTCCCACCTCTGACAGTGACATGTTACAAATGCCTAAAGGGACCGTATAAGAAAACGCTAAGTCCAGGGTGGTATTTCTCCCTTTATTGCCTTCCAGCTCGGTCAATCTGCAACTTAGAAACTTTATGAGCCAGAGATTATATCTGCATCTTTGCATTTAAGCTTTTTTTCTGTAACTTCACTCACTGCTGTTTCAAATCATTTGTACTGTGTACCCAGAGCAATCAGAAGGAATAAATCCCACAGCTGCATTGTATGTCACATGGAAAAGCACCTCCTTCTTGTTCAAAGCTGCCTTCCTCTGATGCCCCTTCATCTCATTCATAAGAGACAACAAATAATCACACTTTATTTCACTGCCTTTAACTACTGATTCCTAAGTCTTTCTTTTCCAAGCCAAAGAGATTGCACCTGTTTTGTCTTTCCACATATGGTTTTTCATATCCTGCAGCCCTTCTGCTTTTTTTTTTTTTTTTGTATGTGTGTGTATATATACCACATCTTTAAAACAAGGACATCAGAACTAGAGGCAGGATTCAGGATGTGGTTCACAGCCGAGTGTCGCCTGTCATTAGGCATCTTGCCATTTACTCTCTAACCAGGCATATTACAGCAGATTAAGGCCACACGCAGGCTATGGCACGCAGCTCTGCACTGTTTCAGTTCATAGTGACGTCTCCTTAGGGAAGACAAGCACATCCCTTTCCTCACTGCAGTTATTGATGGACAACATGCCTATGGGCACATATGCGGGGCTAGACTCAGTGGTGACAGAAATACTGATTAATTGCTGATTACGTCTGAGCCAGCAGTGGAAGTGTAATTCAGCATTCAGAACTCTCAAGGTAGGAGAAGCTGACAGGAGAGCCTAAAAGTTACAGAATGGAGTAAGAATAAATTTGGCCTAGTGTGGAATGGGGGACAGCCCTGGTTCAGCACACACTGCAGCTTAACACTTTGATTCCTCAGCATAACGAGGAAAACACCGGTTTACACTGATCAAGACAGACAAGTTTTACTGCTGGGCTGTTAACCTGTGATGCAAGCAATGGCTTCCCCTTGTCTACATTCAGGGTCATGACTGCACAAGGTAGATGGTTCCCAAGTGTTGGGTGGGCCCTGTTCCAGGCTATATATATATATCACTTAATGCATGTTTGCTAAAGATAACATGTCAGTGTGAAAGACAAATGAGGCTCTCCAAGGCAGTAGTAGGAACCCCGAGTTGGCTTAGCACTGAGTAAATCTTGAAAATGAAAAGTCAAGGCTGTTTCTTCCATGCAGATGTAGGTATCGCCTGCTGTTATTCCTGCACTACCATTGCTCTGCAACTGAATCAACCAAAGGCAGCATGCGAGGAAGCTCAGGGCTTGGAGTCCCCTTTTTCTGAAAACTGAAAGAGTCTTCCTCTTCCCAAGTCTACCAGTATTGCTGGGGTTATAATCGGGAGTATAATGTCACTGTTTGTTCAAAGCAGGAATTTCTTGCACTTCCTCTCTCTGCAGCTTCTACCATTTCTACCCTCAACACCCCTGACTAGAGTTTTTTCTCCTGGCTGAGGCATGTGGAGTACCATGGGAGCCCCCCTCAGCTCTGCTTAAAGCACAGGACTTAACCCCTCTCCTAAGCAAGATGGAACACATAGTAGGTTTGGGTACTGAAAAGCCAAAAGAGGAGATGTGGGAACAAACAGATAACTTTGGTTGGCATTTTTAATAGGGCATGTGGGTTTTGGTACTCAGGGCCTACTGAAATTCAGCAAGATAGGCACTGACATCATTGAACTGGTCTTCTGGAAATATTGTTCGTAGAGAGGAAATTACTTCCCATTGAATGCTGCAGCAGTCTGGGTCCAGAGATGGAGAAGTATTTCAGTGCTCAATTCACAGTGGTTTCAATGAGAGATGCTCAAGAGCAGCAAAGACGGTTTTTAGCAATTACATCATGAGTTTGTGCACAGGGAAACCCAGAAACTCTGCTGAAGACAGCAAGGGACTGCTTGGGACTGTGCAACAGCGGTGGTCATAAGCAACAGAGCACTGTCCCCAAAACTGCTGGAGCAACTGCCTGGCACATTGGATGGCTTGACCCAGATGGAGCTTCAGAAGGAGGAGATGGCTGTCCAGCTTGCAGCTGCGGGGAGTGCCTGCTGCCTTTTCTTTGGGGCTGGGACGTTGATGGCCTCTCTGGTGGGAGTTGTACTCTGACTGAAGCACTGAGTCTCCAAGGAAGAGGGCTTCAGGAGGAGGTGAGCAGACTGCAGACCATCAGGGTGTACAAACAGAAGACCCACAGGGTCTTCACAGAGACTTTGCAGAGGAGTGTGTGTGAGCTCCACAAAGCAAAGGACGAACAACTAAAGACTACACTTGAACAAGAGTTGAATGGAGACTTCCATGATGGGGAAGGCCTCAGATTTGTAACTTCTGGCAGGAGAAGGAAGGTTCCTTCTTGGCCTGCAGATCTGCATTTTTCCAGGACATGTGTAGCCAGCTCCCTAGGAGAAGGTGAGGAGTTTTGAAGATGACTTCAGAGCCAGCTGAACCTGAACCAAGCTTCTGTAAGAAGAGGAAAAGTTGTGTAACAATTGACAGAGATTCCCTCCTGCCAACCTGACTTGGCTGTCTCAGGTTTGTTGCTTTCCAGAAGCTCAGACCTGGGATGTTGTGAAGAACTCTCAAGGTTCATCCAGCCCACAAAGTCATTGCACCTTGCATCTTTGATACCGTCAGCAGAACCACGGATAAATCAGAACGAGCTAGTGAAATTTATCAAAGGGTTTATGAATACCCAAGTAACACCCTTTGTGAGAAGCTCTAGCAGTCATGGGAGAACAGATAAAGTACTAACACAGATTAGGAACGGGATGGTAGGATGGTAAGCAACAAGCTCTAGGGAGAGATACCTAAGAATATGGAAGGAGAATACAAGGGGGTACTACTCCCAATGGTAATTTGCAACGAGATTTGTTATCCTTTGGAGACCAAACGAAGCCACTAGGAACGTCAGCAGGAGCAACTGGGTAATAAGGTAGCTGATGAATTTCATGTGGATAAAACACAGTAATGAATTCTGGAAGGGTCAAGTTCTTCATTTGCTGAAGTCCAAATTAACTTTCAGGAAAAATGCACGTGTAGGCCATGGAAACATCAAATCTGTGCCTAATGGCAACTAAAAGAATCAGTTACAGGGCTGACTGTCATATGATTCTATTAAGGCTATTTTGTACTATCTTACTAATACTGAAGCATATATATTAAAGTTCGCATAGAATTAATTCACACTCACTTCACATGTGCAGAGTGCAACATGGCTGTTCGTAAATAATCATGACCAAGGTACAAATGGATGCAAGATAACTGCATGGAGCATGCAATGCCATCTACACCAGTGGCACGACAAACTCGAAGACAATTTAGTATAAAATATAAATGTCCAAGGGTAAGGCAACAAAGGGAACTCAGGTAAGCAAAGAGGGTGGAAAGGCCAGTTGGGTGCTCCCATTCACTCATTTTCACATTAGAAGAATAAAAAAGATTGTCACTCCCATCAAACACTTTCTTAGAAACAATGGCTCTTTAGAGGGTGACAGGGAGAAGTGGAGTAGTAAAGAGACTGGAAAGCTAGAGAGCAGGGTGAATCCACTAAACTTTGAGTCCTCACAAAACTCAAAGTAACATTTGGCCAAGAGACCTCTATAGAAACTATTCACTGAATACACAAATTAATGTCCCAGCAATGTGCTGAAGGTTCGCAGGCACCTGGCAATGCTTCCATCTAACACAGAGATTTCTCCCTTGAAACACCCCCAAAACCAAAACCAACTTAAAAAATCCTCAAAAGACAAAATGTAAGAAGAAAACATAAAGTTGTATTATACTGCTTACTTCCTCGAGGGTAGGGGAGAGGTGCTTACAAACACCGGCTAGGTGCAAAGTGCTAACTACCTCTAATATCTGGCAGTGGGCACTAAGCAGCATTCACACATTCAGCACACAGTGTCCTACTGTAACGGAAGTGAAACGCTGACTACAACTAAATGTAAGCAGTGTGCTCTGGTTAATGGGAATGCTTCAGGTCACTGTTGTCTGCCACTCCTCATGCTGCCCTTCTCTCCTTCTACTCAAAAAAAAATTACTGAGCTGCTATCCTTCTCTGTGAAATGATGAGTAAGGTAGCAGAAGCGAACAGAGGAACTTACTGCTGCTGTCAGTTACAAAACTTGGCACGCCCAGCCTGAAGTGACTTGGTTTTAAATCTGAGGGCTGAACAAACTGAACACAAGCTGAACCAAAGCAAGATTCATGCTTGCAAAATGCATGGGAAATTAACGAATAATGAATATTTTGCAGCACCATCCACTAATACCCTACAGAAATGGACCCCACCTTCACTAACCTCTCTGCAGTTCAATGTGGTATACTTCCAAGTTTTTGTATGAAAATGTTGTACATAAACGTTTAACCAGCTACTCCATTCCACTCCCCAGAAATGTTTGCATTTCAGTGGTGGATGAGGTGATCTCTGTTTATAGTCTATCCATAAGTTTGTACAGTACACCGAAAGGCTCTTCAGCCAAAATAGCCAATAATAAATTGTTAGAAATTGGCTGTTTTAATGGGAAGTGCACACCACTATGGAGAAAAGTACATATTGTTGCACAACCTTAAGAAAGGATATCAACACCCTAACTACTTTTGTCCTCTTTTCCAAATAAACTTCTAATCCACCTGAGTAACCACCGTGTGTACAGAGATTCATGTGCCAAGCTTCTTCACTGTTGTTCCAGCTGTACGAAGGCAGGTCAATTACACAGCACTAAGAGTGAAAGACCTTCTGCCACAGCAAGCCAAGTCAAAATTACATTTGTGGTCACTTTTAATATAGTTACGATCACCTTAATATCAAACAGTAAAATAGTAATTGACCGTCATCTTCCCCTTGCAAAATTAAATGACGTGTTGGACAGATTATGAGACTGTAAATTAGCACCTGGGGACCCTATTACCTGAAATCTAAGGATCTCTGCGCGTTTGGTATTGCAGATGGTGAAACTGAGGGGCAGAAAGAACAAAAAGCAAGTGGCCTGAATTGGAAAAACCTATGGGAGCTGTGAGAGTTTCTAGAAAATCCACTGCTGCTAAGACACAGTCGTTTGCAAAATAAGAAGTACAAACTGCTCTTTTGGAAAACATGCAGGCATCCCTGAATTTTACCATTAGTAGGCAGTTCTGACACTCTTCAGTTTCTTATTCTGAAGCCCGCGCACAGAGCAGAACTGCTTGCATTGGAACTAGTAGCATTTTGCTTACCGTTGTGAAATGAACTACGCAATAGATTCCGATGATGACGAGGCCAATGATAATTGATGCAACAGCAACCCAAAGTGCATTGCGACCCAGTCTTTTTGACCCTTCTATATCTCCTTGATTGTAACTGTTTAGAGCCTGTAGAACAGAAACAGAGAGTTTGTGACTTTTTTTAAACAGAAATCTGTACACAAACCAATGTGACACAAACCAATGAGACTGCTTTGAAATAACACTAAGTTCTGTGCACCTTGGTACTGTAGAAAGAACTTCAGAAAATGGTGATTTGCCTTGTAAAATAAACATCCACTGCCAACAGTCCAGAGCAAACAAGGAGTCCAGATTTCTGTTCCACTCATTTTCAGTACATTTAATCGCAACTACAGCTCTTTTATTTTCAGTGGTGAGGCTATATTCATGTGATGAGTTTTGTTGTACACACCAGCATAAGAGCTGTCAAATCATCTCTAATCCACCCACTTGCAGAAATCAGTAGCTTTTATCTCTGTAAATATTTTTGTAGCGTACGTGAACTGTTAGTTGGCCACTTCACTAGCAATGAAATAAACTCCTACGCTTTATAGGACCATAAGCAGGAAAAGCAGCATAAATATGCTGCATTTTTACAGAAAACCTCAGGAAAACATCTTAAAAAAAGCTTACTAATTACCTATTTTTCCAATGTCTTACTTTTCCAAACCAAGTGTGAAGAATTAATAGGTAGTTTAAAAAACAACCAAAGAACTATAGATTATCTGAACAAAACATCTGAGTGCCATCTTCACAGGCTAGAAATTCTGTCCCTGTGCATTTCTGGAACACACTGATAGTTATTATCATCTACATCCTGCAGTACGCATCAGACATTATCAGATATTATCTCAACAGACTTCTCTCTATGATTTAGCAGATGTTTTATATTCACTACGTGCAGAGATTGCAAGGTGTGATACAACCACTGATTTTCTAGTCTTTTGTGAGACAGACTGTAGGATTTTCTGAATTAATTTTTGTTTTAACCAGACCGTATTTTTAAAAGAGAAGATTCAGTGAAGGACACTGAAGTATTCTAGTACATGAATCTAACAGTTTGCAGTAACTTTTTCTGAAGAATAAGATGCTATCAAAGAATATTGAAGTGTATTATTTTTAAGAATTATTTTGTAAGATCAGGAGAGTTTGAGTTCATAAATCATGACATTGAGTCCAGATTTCTTTATCATATTGCACTATTGAACTATTCCTCGGGGAATCAGGTTAGTCATAACCTGTTCTTTAGTATCTTGTAAGTATTCCAGGAAGTATCCCAGAAATGGGAGGTGCAGGGGGAGAAATATGGGGATCTGATCAAATGAACTGTTTTGTGGACTAAGTAATTCGGGTTGTCTTTAGAAAAAGACTGCATGAGGTATCACAAGTGCTATCATGAAAGTGCTTTAGTCACTAATCACTTTTTTGTAGCAAAGAACAGAACAACAGCTAATTCAACAGAGTGAAGATCTGAGACTGTGGAGAGTAGGAAAGGAATGAACTCCAGAGGATACCAAGCATTGTTGTAGAGCCTTTTTGCCCAAGCAGAAAAATAATTAGGGACATTATCTGTGTGTGTTCTGTTGATTAGCAAGCACATAGAAGTTAATGGGCTAAATGCATCCTTGGTGTTGGCACTGCAGTAAGAGCACTTGTGCCAACATAGTCCCAAAGCAATGCAGCCTATATTCCTAGAATTGCATCTTAAGGATAAGTACTTATTCTCTGGTGTCTACGAAAGGCTGAGCTGCTGATGCACTCTTGCCCTTAAAGAGAGCACCGATACATTTCTTCTCTTCCTGGAAGCCCGTATGCCTACACATTTCTCTATTTTATTTCCCTAAAGAGTATCGCTAATACCTCTGCTCTGCTGCCAAATTCTGTTGAGGTTGGCTAGTAGACTTAAGGGATATAATGGGGAAAGAGAGAAGAGATGGAAACGAGAGACAGACACAAACACACAGCCAGGTAGGATGAGTGCCCAAGCCCTCTTTCCTTAGGGTATCAGGCTAGCCACACCTGGTCACTCCCGCCGAGAAACCGCAGCTCTGCTGAGGCACAGTCACCTCCGCTCCTCCACCAGCGTGGCCTCCTCTTACAAAGTTACTCCACTGTTTTCAACAGTCCTGTCTACAGGAGAAGAGCTTTCTTAGGTTTTCTCAAAATACATCCGGGAAGCTCAATAAAAGGAGTATCAGGAGAAACATGGCTTGGCTGGTTTTGAGCAGGCTGACTTCTCCTCCTGCCTCTGGCAGCAACTATGAATGCGGCTACGGGGAGAAGCACGGAGAAGCATTGCTGACACCCCAGCCCTGTACTTTGTATTCCCCACCCATCAAAGGGCTCGCTTTGCATGACGGCTAGAGAGTGGTCCTGCAAACATGCTCAACTCTGTTCCCCGTACATGTGGTCTCAAGACTAAGACAGACACGGCAGCACCAGCTTGCAGTTCTCTGCAATTTTACTAATGTATTTAGGAAGTCTGGGGAACGTCCATGTGATTTCTGCAGGTACTGCATAAATAATTCACCCTCTCCACTTTAATAAATAATGTCATTTTAATACAAATCCACGATGAAGAGGAGGAAAATAGCATTAATGATAGAGGAGGATTTAGGAGAGACAGGAAGGAGACAAAAGTTTCTTTATTAAGAGGTTTAAATTAAATGGCGTAACTTAGACAGCACTGAAGGAAAAATAAGAGGTTTTGGGGGAGTGGTTGGGGTCTGATGCAAAGCTCTCTGAAATTCATTTACTTCCGTCTGCTTCAAAGGGCCCTTGGATCAAGCTTCTAGTTTTCAACGTTAAGATATAAACAACATTAACTGTTAAAGCCTTAAACATTACATCTGTTTATTTCCAAGGGCTAAGCAATACATACAGAGTACAGCATCCATGTGCGACATTTGGTCTGTCCAACTTTTAAAACAAATTTCAGCCATTTTCAACCTAATACCATATGATTTCTCAGGTTTCTGCTACCTCGCTCACTATGACGTCACAAACTAAATTAAAACCACAGTTCTGCAGCTGCTTATTTACTTGAGCAATCTCAGTGACTCCACCAGGTTCGCACACATCTACTTATAAGACATATTCTCAGTTCAACAATGAAGTAATTTAATCTTCTATGAACAGAAATTTGCTGAATTAGCTACAAGCTATTAATGCCTTTTAACGTGCATTTTCTGCTCCACATTCCCAGAGCACCATTTATGGCAAAAGGAGAAAGAACACTGAATTGCTTCAGAAATCCTCCTCTACATCTCTTACAAATCTGGGCAGACCAGACTGAGGTTCTCTGACTAACATTTTCTACTCTCTCTATGAGCCAGGCTGTAACAAACCTTATTTGGCTGTGCCTGGAAATGAGACGCTCTCTCTAGTTCTGACCAAAGGAAGAATGAGACATGCTGGCTCAGTACAGCTCCTCACTGTGAGAACAACTTACAGGGAAAGAGAAAGCAGAGGGGGGTCTCGGGGAGCAATTCAGAACCGGGATTGATCTCTACTTCTTGGCAAACGGGACAGGCAGGTGATGAGCAGGACACAACGAAAGGGGAGTCTGCTCTGCAGGCTGTGGCACGCAAATGAGTGCTGGACTTCTGCGCCTCTGGGGACAGGCTGAAAGTGTTGCTGCATGGAGAAAGCTCACCAGTTTGCAAAGAATAAGAGCCATGCAAATATGCTTAAGAACAGCTGCTGAGCCTCGTTGTTTAATACTCCTGAAGTAGGTACAGACTGTCCCATATGATGTCAGATGTCCAGGCACCTACAAGCTACTTAAAAAAAAAAGCTGTATAAATAATAAACTTTTTCAAACTGGAGAAGTACAGCTGTACAGGAACACTGGTCACAATGCTAGTGACAGACATGACCAAATCCAACACACTGTACGTGGCTTGTTAGGAGCACAGTTCGAAGAGGTGACCCCCTCAGAAAGCCAGTTCCATCCTTTGCTGTCCCATGACTTCTGCTACCCTCTTGCTCATTGTCTCTGCTCAGGGCAACTAATATACAGACAAGGCATCTGAATCCAAGTGTAACAAATGCAGTCAAAGAACTTGTTACTATCAGATGCAGATGAGCCAAGATTGTCACAGCTTGACCACATATGTTGTTTGAAACATGCAAATGATTAAACAGAAATGTGTCAACATAAAGAGCGAGTTAGGTGCAAACAATCAGGGAGAAATAGCTTTCGAGAGACTGTTTTGAAGTTGCTACAAATCCAAGGCCCTACGGAATTAGGTACCTAGTCTGACATAAAGATCTTTGAAAAGAAGACAACTGAAGGTGCTGTACTGGGAAATTATTAGAAATATCCAATTCATTTTTCAGAGTTCTCCCAAAGCCTCCCTCTAGCTCTGGTTCCCCGAGTCAGATACAGCCAGTCCACCCGAGCCAGTTCTCTGCCAGCTAAGCACTCTGGGTTCACAGCAGGGCGAAAAGACACCACTGCAGCTCAGGAGCCAAAGAGCTCAGTGACTCACTGCCTAGCCACAGCCTTGCACCAGAGAAGTCTTATCTGTCACGAGCGTCCTGACTTGGTACCTGCACCCCACGCTCCTGCCCTGATGCCTGTGGTCTCACCCATACGCACCTCTGGAGATGAGTGAGCCAACTACTCATACAGCAACACGATACAGCTGCTGGAAGCAACGGGAAGCAGGAGAACTGATGGCATCTGGCTGCAACTGCAGAAGAGTACTGAGGAGAATGGTAATCCTACAGGCAGGAATCCTGGCCAGGACCCTGGGGAAAACCTATCTCCTTTTTCTAAAAATGCCAAGCAACACTCACACCTGCAAGTGACCAGCAACCAGTTTGAAGGGGCCGCTCTTGTAATGCCAATATGTTAACACTCTGACACCATTAAGTGCCCCCTCTACTAGCTATCCTCTTACACCTGCCATGAGAAACAGATTTCTCTCATGCAGGAGGTAAGGAACAAGGAAAGGTTATTATCACAATAGGGAGAACTTGGGAGAGGTTGATTCTAAAAATATAGTCAAGGAGGTAAGATCTGAAATGGTAAGGTTTGTACCCCCAAAGGTGAGAAAGAAGTGCGGAAACCAGTGCTGGAGCTGTAAATGGGGCAACAGAAGAGACAGAAGAGACTGAAGACAAATCTGTCATTTAATTCGGGGGTGTGTTAGAGCCCAGACTCTTTTAGAGTGAAAACACTGTCTGAATTGAGAGCACTTAAGGAGGACATGACACAGGCAAACCGGGTGCTGAACCATACCCCTCTAGAAGCCAACAGGACTTTTCCTTCCAGGCCCATTCTAGGAAGCGGAAATTTATAGAGAACTCCACTGTTACGGGTTTTTACCTCTTCTGACACAAGATCCCAGGCAAGCTCTGCAGACTATCAAGGTATCTTCTGTAAGAAAAGAAAATAACGCACTCATGCATCTCAGTATTAACCCTTAGCAGCTCTAGGAAACAAGCTGAGAGGGAGGACATAGATCCCCGCAGAAGTGGAAATAAAACCACCACAGGTGAAAATGCAGACCCTGAAGCTGAGGTCGATGTAGCAGTTACAGGTTGCAGTTCTCAAAGGCAGAGGAATTAGGCTGTGGAAAAGAAGTTGGAGGTGTCATTTTCATGGAAAAGGAGAGGTTTTAGGTAAGAACAATGTTGAAACAGAAGGCATTCGCATACAGTGGAGATCATCAGTTCGGTTTTTGTTTCCCCTCTTTCAGGGAGTGGGCAGCTGAGACCTGCACAGACTGTTTAGCATTCAGGAAGTGCTCTTCCCACCCTGGTTTCTACATATCCCCTGGTGACAGTTACTTAAGCCTGACTCCAAAAGCCTGCATGAACTTCAGCTAGGGCGTGGGTGGAGATTTCTCCATATGGGGTGCAAAAATCTTTAGAGGCCAAATTCTGTCCTTGACAGTTAACTTCTGTGCAGCCCCAGTGCTTTGGTGAAAATACTGTCACAGTGAACAGATGCTCAGAGCCCCACACCGTCAGCTCTCATTACTTTATATAGCACCCTAAGTGTCCACAGACAGAGAAAGGATGCTGGGTACCAGCAGAAAAGAGCATATTGTATAGTTGACAACAAAGAAAATAAACACACAGAAAAAAAAAAAGACAGCTAATACTTATCTGGACAAAGAAGGTTGTGAAGATGGCTTTGGAATAGCTCCTTTAAGTAATTTTCAAGCTTACGCACATATTCCAATATTTAGGTGTGATTTCTGATCAGTCTTACTAATTTTTCAAAAGAGTGTGCTTTAGTGTATTTTGGATGTAGATAATTATTCTTATACTCAATTGCAAAAAGAAACAACTATATTTTAACTCACCTTTTCAGCCTGGCTGTCAGAGAAAAGGATGAAAATACACAACATGTTTTAAACCGTTTTCAGCTCCTGAAGACCAGAAATACATTGCAGTATTACTGATTACACTGCTCGTGTATCCTATTAGAAAAGTCTGGATCTGACTCTGCAGCTTCTAACTCAAAGAAGATTTCTAGCGATCTTTTCGAAGTTAACAGGATTGCTAGATTATTAAGAACGATGCAGATCAATTACGGCTCATAGGAATAAGGCTGTTCTCTCCGTGTACTCAATTTTATACGGGTTTTTGCTAACAATCTACAATCATTACTGTCGCGTGTGTCATTCTAGCAAACAGTGTCAGGCTAAAGAACCTGTTTACTGGAACAAATGAACTATCATATTTGATTTGCTGAAGTAGAAATGACATCTGTTCCTTTGCAAATCTGATTTCTGCTCCCCAGTTGCCCCTTTCACACATAGCTACTACGTCCAATTCAGCGTGCATGTTACTCGATGCAAGAAATCCCATTAATCGGGCTGAACCTCCCTCCCTTCTATCACCCGATATTGAAAACTTGATTTCAGCTGCCTTCCACTCCGCATTTCAGCTCTGCGGCTAGGATAGCTAAGCAGACGCTCTGCCCGAGCCCGCGGATGCTCCCGGGCTCGCCGCCTCACCCAACTTCATCCACCCCAGGGACGAGGGGCTCAAAAGACGGCTGGGCACCCGTTCCCCGGCCGGCTCCTCCAGCCCCGGCTGGCCCCCAGCCCCACGGCGAGGGTCGCCTGGGCACCCGGCGAGGTGCTGCTCACCATGACGGCGAAGACGAAGGCGACGATGTTGACGGGATAGGCGGGACAGAAGCAGGAGAGGATGCTGAGGAGCAGGTAGTTCTTGGGCCGCGGGTGCGGCGGCCCGTCGGGCAGCTCATCCTCGATGTTGGTCTCGGGGCTGTTGTCCAGAGCCCTCTTGACGTCGGGAGCGGCGGGGAGCGCGGACATGGGGCTGCGGCGCGGCGGGCGGGCGGCTCGCAAAGCCCAGCGCCGCGCACCGGGCAGGGCCCAGCGCCGCGCACCGGGC
>Ga0065711_1033767_pt1 | contig 24861 bp, 17 predicted proteins | sample Hoacrofraction12_FD_59098 | JGI IMG/M metagenome (GOLD analysis project Ga0065711, IMG submission 59098) | Hoatzin crop microbial communities from Cojedes, Venezuela - Epithelial fraction 12 v2 (version 2) | ecosystem: Host-associated > Birds > Digestive system > Esophagus > Crop | place...
AAAAAAAAAAAAAAAAAAAAAGCCCCCTCTCGATATCGAGCTCAAGGATGCAGAGGGGACGTTCCTCAGCCAAGGAGCTGCACAAAGAGAGCCCCAGCAGCGAAAGGGGACAGAAATCCAAACCCTCTCCCTCACAAACGCGGGGCGAAGCTCTGGTCCAGCTGCAGGTGGGCCTGCTCCCCCGGGAACCCACAGAGGACAACGAGGATTCTTCCCCTGGGGCAGCGGCAGCCCGGGGCTGTCCCAGCGCACACGAGGGCTCGGGCACTGCTGGTCCTGCTCTCCCCGGAGCCAGGGGAAGACAGACACGGTCAGACCCAGGTTGAGCCCTCTGAAAACGTATTCGATTGCCTAGATTTGTCATTTTGTCATTCCAGAAAAGTTCCAGGAAGGGTAACAAACTGAAAGGATTAATTAAAGAGCAAGAATTAATCGAAAGCAGAGCAGTACCTTCTGGCTAACAGACCCTATTGCACTTGCAGCAGGAATTGTTTTCATCTCTCCATGGTGCGGTTTTAATTTCTAATAATTGAGCTCCCTACAGCCATTTGCGAGCAAACTTCCCTGGTTGCCACCCGACCCGACCTGGACCTCTCTGTGACGACTGCCTTTCGAGCGGATGGAACACGCAGCACACTCGGCAGCAGAGCTGCGAGACCACGAAGAGCCCGTCCCAGTAACTGGCTGGCTCAGACAAAACTGAAGCCCAGTGGAAAGAATCCAAATTACTTTTGAGGACGCTGGCTCAGGGCTTTTGAGATTTCGGGCCAAGATGACAGGGCTAGAAGTCATGAAAGCAGAGGAAGGTGTGAAGGTCTGGGAGAGCTTTATGTGATTGCACCCACCACCTCTTGCGCAATCGTCCTGCAGAGCAGGGCCTGCCCACCGCCACGCTGTCTTGCTAATTAGTGTGTTTTGCATAGAAATTTCAGGACCCTGAGACCAATCACAAGCCTTAATCAATTGACACGACCAAGCTGACATCCCTGCACCCATGCTGTAAGTAGCCTTGTCTCCTGTCCTGTCGCTGGCCCTGTCTCCACGTGCTCCTGGCCAGGCTGCCTGAATGGACCCAGACCTTGCCTTGTCTATGGTCAACAGAGCTGGGCTTGTCCCACCCGTAACTGCGCCCTGTTGGGGATGGCACTGCCCATGCTGGGATCATCCTCAGCTCCCAACTTGTCCTCCCTCATGGAGCGGCCCCATTCTTACTCCTCCTGAGCAGGCACTTAAATATCATATATCTAGCCCACACATGAGGACCCCATAAGCAGCTAAGATGGCTCTTGCAGGCATCCCAAAGCGCTTTCCATTCTCTGCTTCACCGACCTTCCCAGCTTTGGCAAGTGTGTGGCTTCGCTATGAGTAAGGCAGTTGGGCAAAGGTCTCCTCACTGCAAGTCAAACCAAGACAGCTGACCTTCAAGAACACCTTGAAGACATATGGATGTTCTCCAGATGAAAAGGGATTCAGTTTCCAGGCCAGGCAACTCAATTCTGTATCTAAATTTAAGTTCTGCAGAAAGGGGTTAAGCGAAAGCTTAGGTTTACATAAAGACGTAACCAGGCTAAAAATAGAATGTTACATCATGGTAAATTGTATGTTCTATATAAACCAGAAAAAAAGCAACCCCCAAAAAAGCTTCATATACACACATCCATACACTTTCATGGTTTATTCTAGCTCAGTTGCAACAGAAGGACCTGGGCATTCTTATCATTCAGTCTCAAAATCATATTTGTGAACTTCGGATATGCCATTTACAGCCTGATTTATCCAGCAATAAGGTAAGGCTGTAACGGCGCTCACCATTTCTCAGAACTGCTCTCAGTCTTCACACGCTACTACTTTCAAAAGTATGACAGCACAGATCGATACTCACTTCACATGACATGCAGGTAGATCATCTCCTGAAAAGCATATCTGAATAGCAAAGCATTATTAATCATAACCTGAGTTTTGATAAGGCTGAAAGAATTTATAAGAAAGGGCCAGTGGCAATAAAAAGATGGGTGGGAAACTCTTAGTAGCTGTCCTTTGCAACAAGAAGATTTCCAACCTCTCGCAGGAGCTGCGGGGGGATGTCCTAGCTCTTACCTCCAGACAATCAAACACAATGCACTGAAGAGTGATAGCAGCTAAGAATATCTGCAATGAAATATTCCACATGGCATCCTTTGTGTTTCCACATGGAGCCTCTTTTGACCTCTAAGAGCTAGTCCTTCTCATCGCTGTTGTCCCACACAGCTACAAACGTTCCTCACTACTCCATTTCATTAGCATATACGCTGAGACGCAGCCCGTTCTTCACAAGCTGAGATGTGCAGTGCGGGCAGCCCTGTGCCTTGCTGCACAACTACCACATCACTCAGGATATCTGGCAATAATTTGTTCCAACAGCTTTCGAAGTACTCATTTTAACAATAATTTAATTTTATGTTTTAATAAAAAAGGCAGATGTAGGCTGCAGCAGAACAATTCCCTGCACGAGATACCTTCTGAGCTCCAGAAAAACATGTTTTAATAGACTCCCCTTCCATATCATTTAGGAAGATTTTAAAATGTACACATGCTGTCCAGTTACCATCACTTTGCTGGCAGCTGCTTCATAGACCTTTCCTACAGTAAAAATAAGCTATCAAAAAATGACAGCACAAGAAAAATACGGCCCAAATGATAGCATTTGGTAAAAGTAGCATCTGCTCATTTAAAAGCAAGAAGCATTTAATATCCTGTAGTCATTTTTGTTTTTCAAGCTTTTTAGGGTTCTGAAACATTTTCAGGACACAGGTCCCAGGAGTCCCAAGCGAGGTGAGAGACCCACTGCTGCAAAAACAAACCCAGAACTCAACAGCTCCTCGACGAGATCAGCGCAGAAATGCCATTTGCTCCACTGTCACATGCAGTCTGCGTTTAGAGCTGTCTCCTCGCTTATCAAAGTGCCCTTCCTTTGGACCCATCCCTCCTCAGAGAGAAGAAGGGGAATTTGCCAAAATTCCACGCAAAAAGTTTGGACAATACTAACTTGTCTCACGTCAGGCTGTGCAAGGATTTCGCTGTAAAGAGAGCAGAGGGACCCAACAGACCTGAACATGTGGAAGTGCTTCTTTGTCGACCCGCAGGTTTTATGGAAGCTAAACCAGGCTTATTATTGAATTTCTTTTTGTGTGCTGTAAATTACCGAAGAGAGGTCCCGGATTTCAAAATCTGGCCTGGATTTCAACCTCCCAAAGAGCTGGGCTGATTGATTCTGTGGTTATAGTTCAACTGCTGCCAAGGAGCCTGTTACAAAGCTGGCATGTGGTTCCAGCCTCGGATTTCGATTATTTTTGGACCAAGAGACGAGCATGTCTGGAGCTGGGATTTTACTTTATGTCTCTATTAAGTAACATTTCGCAAATGCTCAGCCCAGGAGAGAATACATTCCAAGGGGCACAGACTCTTTTAAAACCAAATAGTTTTTTAAGTCTCGGGCTCCCGTCTTCTGCATCACCAGGACCCCAGCAGCACTGAGAGCTGCTTGCAGCCGGGCAGGAGCTGCCTGCAGCCCACAGCTCAAGCATCGCCCTCAATGGAGCCATCCCAGACCCAATCCCAGTCCTCTTCTACCCCTGCCACCCTGAAAAACCTGAGCCATCAGCAGCAGATTCAGCACAGCTATCCCGAGGATGCAGACAGGCCTCCCAAATTGGCCACATCTGATGGCAAAAAGGACCAAGGGATTGTGAACCTCTGTGCAACCCTACCGAGGGGCTGTGACCAAGCTAATGCTTCCAGCCTTGGTACAAATGCCCAGCCCTGCCGTTCTTCACCGTGCCAGCCGTGCTTCCAAAGCTGAGCCTTAACAAGGGACTTCCCCAGCTGAAAACGCTCTGAGCAAAGCTAACCCCATAGCGACAAGCTCCGCGTGCAAGTGATGGAAAGAGGGAAAGTGGGAAATCTGGTGACCTTCCAGCCTGAGGGCCTTTTCGGCTGAACTGTGTGTGGTGATGGGTGGATGAGGGGAATAACAGACCGGCGGGTTTTTAATTAAGTCATAAAAAAACCTGTCCTTTGATCAAAGCAATGGGAAAGCCTCCGCATGGCATTTATTTATCTCTAGGTTAATCTGTCTTAAGGATCTGAAAAACGCATTGCATCTGCAGTAATTTTACTATTTCTGGCCATGTGATCTTTGTCACAACACATGTCTGGAGCTCTTGAAAATACATTCAATAAGCATGAACTAATCCTCACGCTAGCCCGGTGAGTGAGTGCGGGTGAGCATCCCATAAAACAGCTCGTACTCCAAGGACAGGGCAGGTGACTGTATCGTGCATTTTCTACACACTCCACAAAATGAGGATTTTGGAGCTACCTGCATCTCTGTGGCTCCCTCGTATCACGTGCACCTTTTATAAGGCAAAAGACACAAACCAGTAAATGGTATTTCCCCAGAGAAAGGTCACAGAGGCACAGATAAGAAAAAGTAGCTTCTCCCATGGTAACTCTAGAGAAGAAATCTGTCTGCTGCCTTACAGAGTTGTGTTACTCACCTGTCCCTGCTCCCTCTTACCACCAACGAAGTCAGTGTGTCTGATCCAACTTGATCTGATTGAATTACAGTTCCTATCTTACCTAAAGTGACTGTCAGAGTTAAGCAGCCTTTTAAATATGGGGTTCCTTGCAATACTGATACATACAAACGTCACTCAATAAAGATCATTCTTCTAAAATTATTACCCATATTAATTACAATATGATTTTTTCTCTTGCCCTTCTGCTTGCTGTAAAGTGCTAAAGGGGCTATGAGAAAGTGAAGTGCTTTTTAACTCTGGATAGCAAACCATCAACACAGCTGCAGATTGATTTCCAGTTGCAGATGCTTTCTGGCTAATGAAGTTAGAGCCAGGAGAAATGCAGTTTGGCTTTGATGTTTTAAACAGTTTGCGGGCCTGACTGTTGGAAGGGGGGGGGAAATAACCTTTTATTTGTACTTTGGGCAAATTAATTTTTGAAATGGCTGAAAGGCAGACAATAAGCTTTGCACTATCATGCTTGCAGAGCTGCTTTTGAGATTGACGCTAAACATAAAAACTTCTTGGATTGGAGCCTGAAGTGCTCCCTGGGGAATAATTGTGCAACAGCAGAGGGATGAACTAGATGATGAAATAAATCTTTTTTCCCATTACTGTCTGTGATTTTAAAGTTATTAGAGTGCTACTAAGGACTTGATAGCAGGAGAGACTTATAAGACTATTGTAAGACTTGGGAGAAAAAAAAAAAAGGAAAAAAACCCAGCAGCTGTAAAAGCCGAAGGCACTGCCAGGCCTGCTGGCACACTGTGCAGTTCAGGCAATACAGGAATTCTGTGAATTCTTAGAATTCCACAAAACCACTGGAAAAAGGACAGAACAACCAAGTGACAGTCTGCAAAGAGGGAACAGGCTTGGGAGATGCCATCAGGGTGCATGTCGAGGTAGGAACCAGAAGCAAATGGGGAGGGGGGTGAACCAAATCTCCTGCCTGGAGGAGAAAATCACCCAATGTGTTTGTGAAGGACAGGACACTTCTAGCCTACCTGCTCCAGTTCATCTCCTATTTTCAGTGATCATGACACAAAAACATACATTATATTATACTATAAATATAATTTTCCTTTTTATAGGAAAACAGTGTGGGACTGATCCGAAGCCCTGCGCTCTCTCTCTGGCTCCTTTAGAAACCCCGTTCAGCATGCACCACAACCTGGTCTGGTTGAAGATGTCCCTACTCACTGCAGGGGGGTTGGGCTAGATGGCCTCTAAAGGTCCCTTCCAACCCAAACCATTCCATGATTCTATGATTCTATCTTGGTGTCATCTTCCTACCTTGTGATAGGCAACGTAATAAAAAAGTGGGATAAGTCTTGGTTTTTCAGAGGCAAGAAGAGGTGAATTATAGGCAACAGTGTGCAATGAGTGAGAAGGAAATAATCAGGGAAGAAAGTTATGGCAAAGGGAGATGTGGAAACATGTGGAGGAAACAGCAGAAGAGAGGGAGTGGAGCCATGCTCAGAGCTCATAAGGTACAAACGCCTAGAAAGCAGTGAAAAATAGATAAGTGACTTTTGAGAAGCTTGAATGGGAAGGTGGAGAACTGAACAGGATGCTAATGCCCAAATTTCTGGAATAAGAGCCACCCAGATATCGTAGGTTTTCTGCACACGAGGATCCTCAAGCATGCTGAGAGTTGCAAAAACCTGGCTGTGTTATCTCTCCTAAATAGTCTTGTAGCACTGTGAAGAACAACCACTACCAACCTTTCATTTGTTTGGGGTTTTTTGAAGGTGGTGGTGGGGAAATTTCTCCTCCCGCAAACACAGCATCAAATCTTGCTCAGTACTACAAGTAGACAGGAAGGGACGGAGGCCTTTCTTGTAAAGGTCCCGGGGATTTGGGACAGAAGTGGGCACCTACAAATGGCGCCACAAACCCAGGAAAACCTCTTTGAAGGTCAAAGCAGTTTTCCTGTTCCTGAAGCAATACAGAGGGGATTTGGTGGAAGTTGGCATGCCTTTAGGTGAATGTGGTGGTTCCTTCTTGCGTTTGGTATGGTCAGAGAATGAGAACATCACCAAATATGGAATGAGATATGAACCACAGGTTTCCTGACTTCAAGGTGGTTTCCATAGCAGGTGATGTGATACTGGGCCATGTGTCCAGAGTGAAGGGGAGAAGGTATTGAAAGTGGGAATGACAAGTGAACTTCTACAGTTAAAAGATACAAAGCCCCACAAACGTGCAGAGCTAGGCATGACCCATCAGGGACAATTTCAATTTTAATCTTTTTTTCAGTTCTGGATTTAGTTACAGTTTCCTCAGTTTATTTGGCCTGTGGCACAGCAAGTCAAGCAGCAAAAGAAAAGGAGTGACTGTGCTAGGGCCCATCCCAGGTCTGCCTGGTCATTAGGGCTTGCATTTTGCTTTGAGGACTTCCCAATCCTTCCTCACATCAATGGCTTTCACTGGATCCCAGCAAATTAGAACAATTCTCAGAGGTGAGCAGAATCCCTGAAGATGTGCTGCGGAGCTCACATCTGACTCAAATATCTTTAAATTTTAAGAGGAAACAAAGTGTGTTCCAGGCTGACCTTTTAAATCTATCTATAGTACTTTGATGTTGCTAGACCAGCGTCGGAGCACCTTCCAAATTTAACAGTTTTAGCTGTCAGCTACCTTTCCAAAACAGGAACGTTCTGCTGTCCTGTAACGGAGCTAAGAGCCCTCAGCTCCTTTTAGAGACAATAGAGAGAAACAACATTATTCAGTGATTCATCTGACCTATTTTAAACATCAACTTCAGGGAAACTTGAATCATGACCTACAAAACGGGTTCCCCTCTCCATTGACTGTGAAAAAGTGTTTATCACATCATAGACATCTGCATTTGCTCAGCCCAAATTGCATCCAGAGAAGCTAAAGCCCAGACTAATTCTCTTCATTTCATTGGAGTTTGACATTTAAACATCTTCCAAATCTGTGCATGGTTACACAGACAGGAGAAGTAAATCCAGGTCTGAATTCCAGTCTAACCTCTGATCATTGGATTATTTTCCTTCTGGATCTGGTATAAAATGAGAAATAGTTTGGTTTTAGCTTCTGTTTCAGTTACAACTAAATTCTCTGAAGGAGCCAATATAGTTTGTGTTCAGGCCTTCAAAACACTTTGAGTCTCTAGAGCTCCTGACCTCTCCTGTCTCAGATCCTCTGCTCCCTGTCTAACTCCTGTCTGCCCTCAGCTACAAGTCCCACTGACTCTGCCTCTTGTTGAATTTCCCTGATACTTTTCTGTATAAGATCTCGGTTAAAGGTCCTAAGATCTTGGCAAACTCAAGCTGTAAGGAGATGTTCCTGATATTCAGCTTTCTGCTCATATATTCTTGGAAACTTCACGCATTCCTGGGTTGAGACAAGGAGATGAAAGAGATGGCTGCACAGGTTAAAAGAAAAAGCTAGTGACATTTTGGGTAAAAAAGGCTGTTCTAGTGCTGCTGGATTTGGAAGAGGAGCTTATATTTTAGCAGACCAGGAGCTTATATTTTAGCAGACCAGATGTTTGCAGCAGTTGTATTTATCTTCTTGTTTTCTACAAGTCTGCCCAAATCTGACCAATCTCTAAGCTCTCAGAGAAAAAAAACCTATATTTGTTCTACAGAAGCTTCTTCTGTGCAAATAGCTATCATCTTTGAAGAGATGCATGCTCAAACCTTTCATTTTTTTCTCATGTGCTCAAACCATTTACACTCATGACAGTGTGGTGCTAACCAGGGTCTGGCGCTAACCTAACTGCAAAGGCATCGACTCCATCAGACCTCTGCGACTGCTCCATTTGAAGACAGTGGGGACAAACGTAGACTTTCGCAATGATGAAGAGCTGTGGCTGGCACTGGAACCGAGGGTTGGGTCTTGGTATCTGCTCTGCTCTGGGTGACCCAGACTCCCAGGAGTACCAGCAAAGAAGCATTTTAATTCAACATGGAAATGTTTGAGATAGGAGTAGGAAAAGGGAAAGGATTAGTGGGCAGCTGGAAATTTGGGATTAGGAAGATGAAGTGACAGAGAAGTTGAGAAGAATCTAGATTTTCATGTGAGACAGTGACCTGGGGGATCTGGTTTGGGACAGGTAGTCAAAGATACAGACCTGGAGTCAATACACAGGTGACATATAGGCTGAAGAAGGTAATGCATGGCCAGGATCTCTTCTTCTCCTATCTTTATAGGGAGATGAGAAGCCAGCTTGGACCACTGGTGATAGAAACTATCCCTGGCGAAGGGGTGAGCTCAAAAAGAGGAAGAGAAACCAGTTAAGAGATACCTGTCTGTGGAAGGAGATGGGGACTGGACTGAGAAGCCTTGTGAGTGACCCTGGGTGAAAGAAGGTTTTGTATTCACTATCTTCTCCAAGGAACTTGCAGCTTTGGTTAACGTTTCACATAGGCAGGGGAGGAGTATTTCCAACAGAAATAGTGCAGGGGAGGAGAGGCGTTCCGGTTTGGCACATTCACAGCAAATCTCTGTACCGTGACCTCATGATTTTAATCTCTAATGCTTTCTTTTTTTCTGGCTGGATGGGCTTTTTACTGATTTATAGATCAGATCCTCCCTATGGTAGACAGGCTGTCTCCAGGCAGAGGCCCACTCTTACCAGCTTCCTGGTCTAGCACTTTTATAGACACCTCTTGACTTTGACCTTACTAGAAAAGCTCTTTGTGTTAGGAAAGTCATCAGTTGAAAGAAAGGGCTGAACATCACCTATCATCTTGTGGATAGACATGATTTAACAGCTGGATCCCTCAAGACATAAATCCCATGCAGTTTAAGAGACCAGGGTCTTCTTTTCTACATTTTTCTACATTTTTCTACATTTTCTACATTTCTATTTCCATTTTTGACACAAAGACAGTCCTTGGGCTTGACACTGTCTTTGACAGAAGGCTGGGTTGGATGGGGCTCTGAGCAACCTGGTCTAGTTGAAGATGTCCCTGCTCACTGCAGGGGGGTTGGGCTAGATGACCTCTAAAGGTCCCTTCCAACCCAAAGCGTTCTACGATTCTGTGACACAAAACTAAGATTTTGTTCGTGAGAAGGTTGCTCCCTCATCATTTGCGTCTTCTTGAGAATGGATTGCATCCAAACATGTTCTTATCTCCCTGCTCTTCCTAGGCTGGGCTTGCTCATGCCCATTGGTTTTGAAGAGTTGTTCAACACTCTAAAGGAAACGGAGCCAGCTTTGTTTCCAAGTTCCTGTTACCTTCTTTATCTCTCTCAACTACAAGCTTTAATGGATCTGTTTTGCTGGAGCATTTGAGGTTGGAGGCTATGAAGAACTTCAAAGGTATTTAATAGCAGCTTTGTCACTGATTTTGTAAAAAGACCACATAGTTTGATTAAACGTAAACTCTGCTCACAGTACTGCATGGAACTCTGCTGATCTATTTTTACTGCATCACAAACAAAGCTGAGGAGAGGGGGAAATCCCACTGACTAAACAGGACGTGTGGGAAGGATGGAGCACGTCTCCATCCTGTATTACTCAGGTACTCCTTAACTCTCTGATAACCAGTTTAGACAACACAAAGTGGAATGTCTCCAGCACCAGATGGTAGTGATGAGGAAGAAAGAGGAGTGCAGCAGACAAGATAAAACTTGGCAGGAAAATATACAGAGGAATTTCTGTTCGTTAGGGCAGAGATGGGAATCTGAGAGTCCTAAATTTAACCATTTCTTTGTTGTCAGGAAGTGTCTGAGAAGTATCAGCACAAAGATAACTCCTATCCCTGGTAACATAGCTGGCCCACCCTCAAAAATCCCAACTATCCAGTGATGCAGTTTCTGATTTAGCCCAAATGATGGAGGGTCTGTGGTGTTAGACCATGGTCCACAAGCGCTGCTGACCAGTGTGGGTACCAGATAGATCCCTGCAGAACAGTTTAAATTTGCAATCTCTAATCTGTTCCGAAGTTCAGAAATTTGGGCATTATCTTGGCCCTCGCAGCTTTAATTCAAAGCTGATATACATTGATAAAACATCTTAATTAAACACTACCATGTGCTTTCTCCAGTGTGTCCCAGAGCATCACAGCATAGCCTCATCCCGTGCTACAAAGAACATACTTTTAATAGTTTTTTAATAAACAAAAGGCAAACTCAGGCAGTAGCAGTGTGAAAGGTTTGTTCTTTAGAAATAATCAGTTACCTTCAATAACTTTCTGGATGCATGAAAGGAAGGCACTGCAATGAGGAAAGCATTTTCCCAGACTAATGAAGTCTCTCTTTGAGCGAAGCAGAAGAATTTTATTGACAAGGATTCTATATGGGCTTTCGTACACTCACTGTGTAGATAGACAGATATTTTTGGAATGCATCTCCTGATGAGATATCACGGCTGTTATTAATTCTGGCTGTCATTTTCATTGAAAGCCAAACAAATTGCATACAGTGTATGAAAAGCAAATGTAAACCTTCAGTGGCCAGTAGCGCAAGAACCCCCAAGATCAAAGCAAGCCACGTCTCCTCTTTTACATGCCTTTTAATATACCGTGTTTTGCCTTGGTACAAACATTTACCAGGCACATATCATGCACTAAGCAGTAAAATATGTGCAGAACTCAGAAGTGGCAGACTCTGATTTTCATATTTATTAAAGAATATAGTAGCAATGGTACTCGGTCTCCTGTGAAGTGTTGTGAGACCTGAAGCCACCATACGTATTAAATTCAGAGGGATCATGTGAAATAGTTCATTAAATCCTGCAGCCTGTTCCCATTTCACCTTCAACCTACAGATCTTTCACAAAAGCAAGCGTGCTTTGCTGGGCTTATGGTTTCCTACAGCTTGTCCCTTCAGCAAGAGGATTTCTGGAAAAATAATGCACTTGAAAGCAAGCGACGACAGTGAAGGTGCTAGTGTTTGCTACAAACATAACAAAACATCTCCCTGCACATCAGTCCAGAGGCTGCAATTCCCCCTGTACCACATGGGAAGACATTATTACGGAAATTTGGGAGCAGCTAGCAACAGAGATGAACAAAACAAAACCCAAACCCAAATAACCCAAAAAGGAGCTACGGAGGTACCTTAGTCCGACCTAGGAGTGATGAAAGGAGGCTGTAGTGAGGCAGGTGTTGGTCTCTTCTCCAAGTAACTAGCTATAGGACAAGAGCAAATGGCCTCAAGTTGCATCAGGGGAGGTTTAGATTGGGTATTAGGAAACATTTCTTTACTGAAAGAGTGGTCAGGCATTGCCACAGGCTGCCCAGGGAAGTGGTGGAGTCCCCATCCCCGGAGGTGTTCAAGCAACATGTAGATGTGGCACTTCAGGACATGGTTTAGTAGCCATGGTGGTTCTGGGTTGATGGGTGGACTTGATGATCTTAGAGGTCCCTTCCAGCCTTAATGATTCTATGATTCTATTCTCTGACCAAACAGTATTTTCTCAGGTCAGATGGGTACGTGACTCTGGCGGTTGTACTGCGATGGTGCTGGAAAGCACAAACCCCAGCTGGGCGCCAAGCAGCCAGGACTCCCCGGGCTGCTCCCGCTGCCCGATGGCGCAGGAATCAGGGGTCCTGGCAGCCCCCAGCTCATGCCAGGTCACCCCTGCATGCTGGAGATCTCTCTGAGGCTGCGGCAGAAGCAAGGTGGTGATACAGGGAACTGTGCCCCTCTCACCAGTGGCAGCTCCAAAATAGTAGGGAATCGTAGGACCTAGAGCTGACGACACTCCTAACTTTGATTCCTTATTTAGCTCTTCCATTCAAATATGCAAAATATTTCATATTCCAAACAGAGGATTTCTACTAAAGCCCTCCATAAACTGACTTCACAGACTGTTTTTGTAATCTTCGCAGATCGCAAGAGTCAAAACTGGGAGGAAAAGAGGGCAACACTATTTTTTATGGGGCAAAGAAAAAGATTCTTCTATTTCCAGATGGCTCATAGCCCTTTCAAGTGTAGAGGAAGATATTATGACAGCAGATTTTATGATTCTTGGCTTCAGAATCACATCAAAATTGCATTTTATCTGACATAAAAAGAACGAGCTGTTTTATCATCATGATGATGCTAAAGATCGTGTGTCTGATCAGATTAGTGACAATGCAACGAAGGCAGCTATAGAGAATAAAAAAATCACAGTTGAATCCTTAGGATTTATCTGTGGTTTATCAGCTTCTAAACAATCAGCTACATGAAGAAAGAGAACCAATACAGTGTTTATGTTCTGGATTAGAGCTTAATAAAATTAAACATATACAACATTTTCCTAAGCTTGAAACTTAGATAATTTTGAGATTTTGTCCCATAAGACTCCCAGTTCTATTGATAATATTACACTAAAAGCCATGCCCCAAAACTGTAATCTTAATTGAAGTATTTCTTTCTGGTGAACATTTAAATAAAGATTAAAGTGAGCATGATGAAATAGTCCATCTATTTTGCACATAATTTCTTTCAGATTCTTAACATTGCTCAAGCAACAATTTAATTTATAATAATTGATTTTGGTGGACCTCATCTAACTGGATTTCAGCAAAGCAATTGAAATGGTGCCATATAAGGAATTCTTAGCAAAAGGGTCTGGCTGAAGCAGAGACAAAAGGTGCTGAAAGGGGAACCATCAGAGTAGAGGGAGGGTACAAGCAGCGTTTCTCAAGCATCGCTCTTAGCCAGTCTTAACTAAGCGCATTCACCAGAAACATTTGCACAAGAAGCAGGAGCACATTAATGAAATCTGCTGATGTCAGAAAGCTGGGAAGAGCACCAGAATATCTCACAGGAAGAACTCAGGGAGCCGATTACTGAGAAATACCCTAAAGATACTTAGTTATACAAAGCTTAAGATCATGCACCTAAAAGGGGATTGTGTTTCCTGAACGAGTTCTGGCGGAAACAAGGAGACAGAAAGTCTGTTTTTATGGTGGAGCCTGGGAAATGTGAATTTCTACAGCGGATGTTTCCACCTTACCTACAAGCTCGAGTCCAGCCCAGGCAGTGAAGGTGCTTAGCACTGGCAGCAACAGCAGTGGCCACAGGTACTTACAAAAAATATGAGTATTTCTGGGTACCCGTTTGCAAACAGTTATTTCATGTGAACTGAACGCATCTCACAGCTTCTTTCAGGTTACTCTCTCAGTTTTTACTATTCTTCCTGTTCCACAGTTCCTTCCCGCAGGAGGCATTGAGGGGTTCATCCACGACGGTGAGCGTGTGGCAATGCCCCTCCCTCCTCCTGTCGCCAGCGACATCCCTGCGCACGGTGAGCAGTCCTGCAGAGCAGAGCTGCTCCCCTCCCACCTCCGGAGCTCGCTCAGCCTCACCCGCTGTTTCAGGGAAAAGACATTTCAGAGTTATCCGCACTCCTGAGGCGTCCCCAGCATGAAGGGTTGCTTTTCCCCCACCCACACGCTCTGGAAAAGTCTTTCCTGCCCTTTCATCGCCCACAATGACCCCTCAGAAGGGCTGGCTGGAGAGAAGGGCTCCCACACGCCTGGTGACATTTAAGCCATGTGGCAGATCCTGCTCCCAGCACGGACCCTGCTCCCACCCAACACAATAGCAGACTTTGGTGGGTCCGGGATGAAGCCTCGCATGACATTTTCTTCCACCCCACGCTTCTTTGCTGAGTGAAGCTTTTGTGAGACGGCGGGGGCCAGAAAACCCATGTTGTTCCACCTGTTTCTGCAGCCTCTAGTCCCACGGTCAATTGACCCTGCGCTGCAGTGGTGCGGACCTCCTCACATGCTCCTCTCCCTACCAACAGTGAAACAAGCCCCTGTGTGCTCCACTCAGAATGAACAAAACTGCAATAAATTCAGGTAAAACATGACTTTTGGACAGGAGAATTTTGTTGAATGCTGTTGATAAGCCATAACATCATCTTCCAAGCAGGGGCACCATCCTCCTACCCACGGGGGCCTGAACACCACCACAGGAAGAGTTAACTGATGCAGGGTCTGACTGGAAATTCATTAGAAAAATAGCCTTTTATAGCAATTCACAGAAAATGAAGCTTTGTTGCAGTATGCTCATTTCAAACAAGTTTTTGTCAGCAAGGTTTCTTTGACCCAGGTGGAAACTTTTGGTCAAAACCAAAGCAAGTGCCACCTGCCTGGCCCAGACCAATCAGAACAGCCAAGCCATTGGGTAGGCACCCTCTTTGCAGCAGGAAAGCACAATCTTACCAGTTGAATGGGTTTCTGAAGTGCACCTGATCCCCTCATTTTTAAGGATCTCCATTCTTTTTCATCACGGGAAGTTTTCTTTTCCAAGGATGGGCAGGAACAGAAAAAGAAGCACGGAGACAGTGAGAAAATACCAAAAAGCAACTGTCTTCTAGCTAGCTCAGGTTTAAACTCATCCAAACTACCCCATTTAAACCTACCCCTTTCTGTATGGTGGCAAATATAGTACAGCTTCAGCTCAGAAGTGCGGCTACATTTCAGACAAGCCTTTAGTGAAATTTTGCGAATGTGAACATTTTTGTCCTCTTCTGACCTGCACATAGCAGTAAACACATCTGGCTTCACAGGTACTGGGATGCAAAAAAAATACTCTAAATCATCATTAAATTAACTTCTTTGTGTATCTGACCTGTGGAAAATCACCAGATCTATGATAATGTGGCATAAAATAGATATAGGAAATTATTTAGGATAAGCTGGAAAAATTTATTATACATTACTACTGCTGTCACTGAAATAAGAGCTAACTACCTTCATGCTCCCATCACATGTCAATATTTCACGGACATGCTCTTTGTATTGGAGTTGGCCAGGCTTGCCAGAAAAATGCTCTCCTCATCAAATCGACATGAACGGTGATTTCCAAAACTGAAACAAGTGCAAATGAGAAAATGTCAGTTAACATGTATCAGATATTTTCATTATATGTGCTATTTAAATGGAGTATTTTACATCATGATCATTTGCTTGTTGAAGTAATAGAAGTGTTTAACTTCTTAGATCTCTGCTAATGCACACTTATCTTTTAAACAGAATCTATTGTAAAAAAAAATAAACACTGTCCATAAAATGTTTGCAGATGAACATTCATTATCTCCCCTTGAGCCCCAACCACTTAATTACTGTCAGAGATCTTTAGATTAAAAAAAAAACAAACAACAGTATGAACCTGCTTCATGGCTCAACCTAGACCCATTTAGTTCAAAATCAATCGACACCCAAAGCATCACTGATAATTTTATCCTGGGAATAATCAGTATGGATAATAGTGTCTGGGGCATGCTAAGATGTTTCTCTTCTCTTGTTTAATCATTTACCTCTAAAAGCCCCCATTCCCTTCAACAGCAGGCACACCTAACAGTGACCGTGTGAGGCAGGAAAACACACCTTCTGGGTGGAAAAGATCAGGTTCCTAATTCTGATGCCACTGACGCTTACGCTTCTCCTGTGTACCGATAGACAAGCCACAGCCAAAACTTCTCACAGGCGGGTGCCGCACGCTGGCCTCAGATTTGACATTTACGCACTGATTTTAAGAGGCTTAATGGACTTCATCTCAGAAGTTTTTCTTCTATACCTAGTGGAAAAGGGAATGGAAATGAACAGTATTCCTCATAAAAACACTACAGACATGCGTATCCATACACGTGCACGTACACACCGCAACCGATTCCCCAGGAATCTCGCTCTTGCGACACGTACCATTCTGCCCTCTCACTCTTCTCTGCCGCTCTGCTCTGTCCACGCTTCCCTTTCACTGCAGGCAAGCAAGGACGCTCTCACCCACCCATCATACTTTACCCACTCTTTGAAAGCTTCTCCTCTCAAGGCCGGCGCACATTGCGTTGGCACGCTCCCAAAACCCGCTAACAAACGGCAGATTAAGTGGAAACACGGAAAAGAATTTCAAGCATGTATTATACTTGCTTGGAGTCCAGCGTGCAACTTTTAAGACGAGGGCTGCCCTCTGAACAGGCAGGCCTGGGAATTCAGTTGCAAAACAATTACAGATGCAAGAAAAATACCTTTCCTCTGAGAAAGAAACTTGATGTTCTGCAGTGCTGTAGGCTTATAAGTTCACTGCGTGCTCTGGAAGAGCTCGGCATGGCCTGTGCTTTCTCGAGACCTCAGTTTCCATCTCCAGCACTGCTCTCCAAGCGAGTTATATCACACTAACTAGAATTTTTCTTATGTCAGCCTCTTTAAGATGCAGAAGGCTGTAGTCCTTTCCATTCACAACCAAAACAGCCCCTCTCTACCCATCCGCTGTCCTGCCTTAAGACACAAGAACAATGCGGCATTCAACCTGACTCTGCAGATCATTGGCAGCCATCATCAGCTGGACAATGAAATTTCTGGTATCGCGTCTGTATATAGCTCAGTTACCTGTGTTTCCGTGATAAACTGTCAGCTGCATCTTTCTGACAGTGTAAAGGTCTGGTTTTAAAAGAGCCCTATCTACAGCATTAAAGCAAATAAACTCAGAATGCAGCTTCCAAACCTGCGCAGCAATGGCCCAACCCCACTCTGCATGAATACGCCGGCAAAATTGCCACCCGCTCAGGTGGGAACAGGCGAAAATGTCGAGCTTTAGCGCAACAAATCTGCCCACGTTATCTGAGATTTCCTCTTCTTCCCCAAAACAACCTGGAATGTTTGCATAGGGCATACAGTAGAAGGAGACTCTCCCACCCCTGAATGCACTAAACTTGCTCCATACTTTTTGATTTTTTTTTTCCTCATTTGCCTTCAGCACAGCTCCACTCTGCCAGTCATCTTGAGAGATTAAAAGATCTCGGTCCACAGTCCAGTTGAGAACACAGGTCCAGTGGATGGGAAATACGTCCTGTAAGCCAGGACTGGTGTTCTCAAGCCCACGTGACGTAACACGCACATCCAGAGATCAGGAAAGGTGTGTGGATAGCAATTCCCAAATCAAAAAGTAGAACATTTCTGCACTTCAGTGTTCCTCTAAAAATCTGTGGGTCTCACCGTTGGCTTAGGAGGAACTTTCTTCTTACTGCATCAACTGAAAGAAGGTAGACCTGATTTATGACCTTATACTGACTGGTTCAAATTCCTCCATAGTTTATCAACCCTAAAGTTAGTAAAAAATAAAAGTGACTCTTTAGTCTAAGAGGTTATTTTCAGTTTTAACTAACCTGAGCTCATGACTGCAACAATTCTATGAAAGCTAAAATTGATTACTACTGTCCAAAGACACAGAGTAATTAAGCCTACTGGAAAAAAAAAAATTAAATTACTGCTATAACACATGGGGACAAAAGAAAACTGAGGGAAAATAAACAACACTGAGGATATTAATACATCTGTTCTGTATCTGAACGTTCTTCCAAATAAGTGACTGAAATGAGATTGGGAGTGCAATCCAAGTATGGTACAAATACAGGAACGTCTGCATTGAAATTCCATAACATTTCTTTATTCACTGTGATACATTCCAACAAAAGTGCTCCAGATAACAGCCATAAAGTAAAGGAAATTAAAATAAAACGTCAGAAAAAGACCATCAGATACATATGGTGATTATTCATATTTCAAAGCACTAGTAACTGCTTGTATCTGAGTGCACCAGAAGCCCACATGAGGGTCCATGTTTTTGTACGCTGCACCTATAAAAATAATAATCATAGGCAGCTCTAGCAAAAAATGTTTTTCAGAACTAGAGCCAAAGCCATCACAAAGATAAAGCACCATCAGGCACATGTTTACAAATGCCATAGTAATTAGTAGAGTGTAAGAAAGGCTTAGCTGAATTAACATTTTCCTTCTATACCATAGGGAAGCTCTGCTTAGATTCATTCCTTCCCAGCTCTGCCCTTTCACACCAGGGACTTGCATTTGCCCCACACCAAGTGCCACAGGCAACTTGGGAAGCTTCAGGAGACAGCGAGAGATGGATGGAAGAGAAATTGCAACAGGAGCCAGCATCTATCCTCCTATTTAAAGAACAATATTGGCATGGTAGCATGTACTTAACCACGTTACTGCAATACAGGGGCACAATCCACCTGAGGAACACTGCTTGTACAGACCACACTGACTTCCCAAAGCCATTTACTGAGCTACAAGTATTTGACTGGACTGATTTTACCTACAAAAGGCAGTTCTTGTTTCAAACTACAATTCTGCTATAGTAAAAATATAAGTCACTTATCTATAAGAGACAGCAGAGCATTGCTCCATAGCAAACTCAGATTGCACTCTATAATGTGGCTCTATTCCAGCTGCAGAATTACCGCACTGTGCATTTGCCAAGAATTATTTGTAACTCAACAATTTGATGGGGAGGAGGATTCCTACCCCAAATAACACAAGAAACAGAAGTCAAGATGCCGTATAAATGACACTGTCAAAGGGACACGACTGAGATACACTTCTAAATCTAGGATTCCTCTACCTGGTGTATTTTTAGGTAGAACAGCATGGATCTTCAACTAAAAGGGGAAAAACTCAGTAGAACCCTCTTCCTGCTCTCCCCACTGCCTGCTTGCAGGCTGCAATTCAGGTGGCCAGCAAGACCAAGGACAGGCTTCCCCTCTGAGATACGAGTTGCTGACATGAGATTTTCCTTAAAAGATCTAAGCAGATCATAACAGAATACAAGCCTCTGTCCCCACAGGCTTTCTACAACAGCATATTCATAGGAATCCTGCCAGGCACAAGGCTATGCCCCAGCCACTATGAAGATTTAAGCCCAGGTATGATTTGTGTTTCCCAAAGCAGGATGCTACGGCACTGCTCCTATGACCAACATCATCTTCACAGTCAAGGCCTTGCAACATCAGGGTCTGTTTGCTCAAAAGGCATTTTTCTTCACTATGTTACTAACAAAGTCTCAAATCACTCAGGCCGAAAGAAGGTCAGAAGTGTTACGCAGTTATTCACCCTTCACGCTATTTGTGTGGCGTTCATCTCCCACAGCGCATGCCTTGCCCTTTTCACACTCCCTTTCTCATGCAGGAACACAAAGCTGTAATGTTTGGGTTGCAAACACCATTAAATGCCCCTCTTCAGCCCCCCAACAGCATAGAAATATTTTCTTTCAAAAGTTCAGATCAAAGCATTTCTACTAATCCTAGGATTTATTAAAACAAACATTGTAGGCATGAGATAGTCAACAGCGTCCCTTTTATAAGATTCTTTGGAGACGGTTCTGATTTCGTACTGTTTACTGATCCGCCCCTAATTAATCTTCAGTTGCTCAGCTGCAAATTCAGCAAGTCCACCTGCTCCTTCCCCACCCAGCAGATGTTCCTTTCCCCCCAGTTTCAAGCTGTAATGACAGCACCACACAGCCCCTGTCCTGAGAACAAGGTGGCTTGCTTGAAAAGCTGTGTATCACATCCCAATGTCACAAGATCGCATCACAATCATTTGCAGCAGAAGTCTAGTCTTTCCTTAGATGAGTAATTAAAACCAGTCATTAAGTGCTTTCAATAGTTTCATTGTCTTTATCCTTCCCTGCAGTCAAGGTAGTTGCCTTTGATCCAGTAACAGATCTGTGCGTATTTGAGGGGTGTGATGCGAACGGCCACATTGAAGTCCTGCGGGGTGCCATTCATGTCCACCCACTGATGGCCTGAAAATATTCCAATAATTTTACGCTCCCATTTGTGATTCTGCCTCTTCCACATCCTCACGTACACCCCAGATCCACTCGCTCCCGGCTGCGCGTCACACTGCTGGTACAACAGGTCATACGTTTCGTCTTTGACATCACAGAAACGGTAAACCAGATTTCCTGGGCGATCATTGTCGTAGCCAGAGAAGTGAATCCTCCCTCCGGGCAAGTGTCTTGCTGGTGGGCTCACACCTATCTTCATAAACTTTCTTTTATGAGGCTTCTTGAGCTCCAGCAGGGCATAGTCATAATCCATGCCAATGTCATTGGCGTTGCCTTTGATCCACCCTTTGGGGACATGTGTCCGTTTCACTCGGATCCACTGGAATTTCATTTTCTCAGGCATTGCCGAGTTGGTGATATTGGCCCCTTTGCTGCCATCTTTCAGCTTGGGCTTCAGGAACCCTACCCGCAGTTTCTGAGCTCCTTTGACATAACTCTTGCCATCATGGATACAATGAGCGGCAGTAAGAACGTGTTTTTCAGCCACTAGCGTCCCTGTGCAACCTGTAGATAGCTTCACTGACGTGGAGAACGGGTAATTCAACAAGAAGTCTTTCCCAAAAATGCTAAACCTGCTATCATAGCCATAGATCTGCCTCTTAGTTCGGGATTTGCCTTGAGACCCATCACCGCTGTTGCTCAGAATATAAATGCCCACTTCAGTTTCAGTGAGGCTACCATTAGCGTACAAGGTTTCGTAGGACAGGTAGTTCTTCACTTCTTCGTAAGTGGGCAGCGGAGAACTTTTGTGGCACGCTGGGCCACACGGAGATACCACTTCCAGTCTGGCTTCAGCATCAAACTGCGGTTTGTCCAAGTTAAGGGTAGACTGTGGCAGGATAACCGGAACTCTGTAAGATGGCCAGGTTGGCTTCCAGTGAGAACTGGAGGGCATCACATCTTTAGCAGCACACAAAAGGAGGATTAAAGCAGACAAGCCTGCCATTCTGAACGCCGGTCTGTGGGAAACAAAAGGAAGTCCGGTTACTCACCCAAACACGTTGCAAGATTAACCTACCTCACTAAGTAACGGCCTGCTAACCAAGTAAAAGGTAATAAGCATGCTATAATAAGGGTCAAGCCATTTGAACAGAGCCAACTATCATGAATTTCTGCAGGCAACTCATACCAGAAGAAGGTTTCTCCTCCACGTAGCATTTGCTCTCCCCGAGGCTTACGTGAGAAAGCACGATACGATTACATGAGGGCAGCTAACGAAGTAGGTTTATAATTCTTGAGGGAATGTTCAGTTAACATACTGTCTTACTCCTTTATAAACTCAATTAATTACAAATGCAAACCAACCCCCTCTGAGCACAGGGAGGCAAACGGGACTGCAAACGTGTTTATGAACCGCAGGCAGAGTGCCTCAGACTGCAGAGAACAGTGTGCACTAGCACTGCGTCAAGAAAATGTGTAACTTTAGTTTATTTGAAAATTAGCCATACAGCTGGATCGCTGCAGGAGGCATTGCGCCCTGGGCAAGAAGGCAGGCAGGATCTCCCTCATACAAGGATTATTCAAACAAAACTTCACAATTATGTTGAGCTTACACATATTTAAAACCCTGCTGAGGTTACACTGATCACAACTGCAGGTTCATTCCTGAAATACCTCAAATGAGTAAGCCAAAGCAAATCACAGAGATAACCACAGCTATCTAAGAATAAAAAAGAAAAATCCTTCCCTCCAGTGCTTTTTGTAGGAATACTAAGCTGCACCGAGAAAGACTTCGGAAGCTACAGACTGCTAAAGCCCAAAGGTGTCCAATTCAAGTACTGGGCCTGGATTCTTCCACTGTTGGTAGCACCCTCTTTGGGAATGGAGGCTATAATTAAAGCACACAATGTTCAAAATATCAATTGACTCATGCAGGACATCAGAACATTCCCATTCCAAAAAACTCAGCAGATGTAGATGAACAGAGCTAATGCTACTGATGCCCACAGAGGCAGGTACTGACCCTTCCAGAAGTGACCATTCTGCTGGCGATTTTTTTCATTAACAGACAGAACATCTTCAAAGGGACGTATTTTTTTCCAGAAGGGCTAAGCTCGTTAGAATGTGTTGCTTTATACCTAACGGGCAAGTCATGCTGCAAAATACAGGCCATTTTAAACATGAATCAGAACTGCATAATTTTGGATGTCCCAAAACTGGAAAATACTTGCTTATGTATTCAAGGAAAACCATCAGCTCCTCTGGCTCCTTCCACAGCAGAGATTAATATTTGATGCGGCTGGGTTCTTCAAGCTATCAGATGAGATAGATAGTCTCACGTAGGTGTAAGGATAGCCCAGGGAACACTTGCTGTATATCAGATACACTCCTTGTGTAACAGTGATTAAGAAAACACAGAAGCAGCAGGTAACGGGGACAAATGACACCACTCCATCCCCACAAAGACAACATACACTAGCATAAGTCACCTGTTAACTGTCCTACTTGTGACAGTGAGGGTGTACGCAGAAATGCTTACTGGTTTCCCAGTCAGAAGCTGAGAACAGACTAAATCACAGTCATGCTGTGCATCAGGCAGCAGATCCCATCATTAAGAGCAAGTATTTAAAAGCAGCCTGCTCTCATGTGCTTCACAACAAAGTTCTTCCCACAGATTACATTTGAAGCTTTCCTGATGGATGGAATCTCTTTCTAAATTGCACCACTCATTCTGCTTCTTGGATCTAAAAATCGTTCATGCTAATTGAGCCAACACTGGCCTCTAGCTGGTTTATTCAGCTGGCAGGGGAAAATTGGAAGTGTCTTGTCAGTTGTTATTTGCACAAGCAGCAAGATCCCCCTGTGCCCGTGATGAAGGGACTGCATGCCCAACAGCTTCTCTGCTTCCTCCAAGAGCATCCTCGGGGCTGAGAAATCCCTTCTCCCTGCAACTGCCCTCCCTACCATCACCGCTGCAGCAACGCCAGCGCTTCCCAAGGCAGTTTCAGTCAGCAGAGGGCAGCCGCCCTATGAAGTGAACACGACAGGAGCTGGGAATCATGCTGGTCCCAAAAAAAGGCTTCAGGAGACGACGGTATCTCTGCCTGTGCTGTACTCTGTAAAGCGGTACTCACCTCACCTCACGTCTCCGAGCAAGCCTTCCCACACCCCTCCCCTGCCGCCTCTGTGCTACGATCACACTGCAGATACATGGGATAAAAAAGCCTCCTCGTCAGCTACAGAACTCTTCTATTGTTTCAATGTTATTAAAACCTAACGATAAAATACAGTTGTGAGTTTATACTACCACAGAAGCTAAACAGAGCTCACAAACCAAGGCATTTACTGAAGTCTTTGTAATTATGTCTTATCTAGAGACATAACTGGTATTAAATCAGGTCTGGGCTGCAATAAATAGAATAAATATGCATTACTTACAACACGATGCCAAATTAGTGCATAGTACCTCCTTATCTGTAGATCCTTCCTCTTTAAAAGATAAAATGGTTAGGCAGAAAAATGAAGGAATCTAAAAAGTAGTCTAAATTTAAAGAGAAACCTGCCAGTTAGCCTCCTCTTTCCTTTTTTCTGTTTAAAACAAACAAAAAAAAACCCTGCAAAAAACAGAGTTAACACTCTCTATGTTCAGCTACTTACTCACGAGTGACCCTGAAAGATGCTCTCAAACAGAACAAACCGGTAAGAAGCGAGTACTTCCCTGAACGGCTACCACAAGATGACACTGAATGAGTTACGACGGGCTGCTCGACTGTAGTACTGCTCCTCTGCTTCTATTTAAACTCCGTCATAAACTCCATCCACCCTTTGGCGCAGCACAAAGCCCTGCTCTGATATCCAGCCTCGGAACCCCCTCGAAAGCCGTTTGTACATAATCACACTTGCTAATGGCATTAAAATTGTTTAGAGAATGGAAACAGTGACAGCTACCCCGGGGCTCCCCACGCCGCTAAAACGCTTCACAGACACATTTTCCTGCCTGCTATGGGCATTCACGCCTGGAGATAGATGCTGGTGAAAGAGAACTGCCTTGTTCAGGACGGACATGAATCATTTTCTAATAAGCAAGTAATTTTTCTGGAAGAGTTCACTACTTCGGGGGTGGTTCTTGTAATAGATGGTTAAATAACAATAAATCTTGGAACATACAGTATGAAAGCCCGTGAAGTGAACAGCTGCCATTACATTTTGAAATGAAGAAAGTTTTTCCACAGTGCTGGGAGCCAGAATGGCAAAAAAAACATAGGAAAAGAAAAAAAGAAGAAAGAAAACCAAGAGAGTAAGAGACTCAAACCTGCCTCAAACCAAATTATAAAGGTGAACTAAATCACTGTCACTGCTGTGCCAAAATACCTCGGCCGCTTTTCTTAGTCACAGAACTTGTTAAAACACAGCAAAAGCAACCGAGCTGCGCTGCAAGAATTGCAGCAGCCCCACTGCCACGGAAACGCAGCATCGCTACCAGCCTGCGATGCGAGAGCCACGCCGCCTCGCCCGCCACACGGAGGGCTGCAGGCAGGGACGCCTCAGGAGACCCGAGACGAGCTCCGGTGCCGGCAGGCCGCGGGTGCCGGCTAACCGTGCGGGTGTGCCGACACGCGTGGCAGCGACAGGCGCCCGCAGAGCAAAGGGATCGCGCCGTGTGCTCACCGCTTGGTCCAGGGTAACCCCACCGCTTGGTCCAGTTCCGACGGAGTAATCCCACCGCCGGCTTTCGCCCTCCCTTCTCACCTCACTCCCCGCATGTGACGCGGCCCCGGTGTCGCCGTCCGAG
>Ga0065711_1004135_pt1 | contig 24860 bp, 15 predicted proteins | sample Hoacrofraction12_FD_59098 | JGI IMG/M metagenome (GOLD analysis project Ga0065711, IMG submission 59098) | Hoatzin crop microbial communities from Cojedes, Venezuela - Epithelial fraction 12 v2 (version 2) | ecosystem: Host-associated > Birds > Digestive system > Esophagus > Crop | place...
AAAAAAAAAAAAAAAAAGATGCAAAGGTGATCAGTCACCACCTCAGGGAGTAGACCAATGCTCATTCTGTCTCTGAGCAACAGCTACTTTCACAGAAATAACCCTTCCCTCAGTTTTTATTGCTGAGCATCACTCTATATGACATGGAACATCCCTTTGGTCTGTGCGGGTCAGCTGTCTTGATTATGTCCCTTCCCAACTTCTTGCGCACCCCCAACCTACCCACAGTGGGGCAGACTTGGAAGACTAGGAAGCCTTTACACTGTCATAACACTGGTGTGTTATCAACACAGTCTTAGTCACAAATCCAAAACATAGCACCATACGGACTACTGCGAAGAACACCAACTCCATCCCAGCCAGATTCAGCACACATTGTTAGCTGCCAACATGAGAAAACTGTTTGGGATAGGATTTATCTCAGCCATTGCAGCTGCCTAAAAATTACTTGTACAAGTCTAAGGTCTAGACATATCAATGAATTACAGGGACTTTTAGAGTAATGCATCCCAAAGATTGGTGTCTTAAGGTAGACAAGGCAAATTATCCCTGGTTTGTCTATGCATTAAAAAAGGACAACAGGTCGATGAACTTGTACTTAACTAACAAACTTTTAGACTGAAAATTAGCTCACATCAATCCTGTATTGAGAAGTCAAAGTAGTGAAGAGCATTCCTCTAGCTGTTGAGATCTACTACTCGCTTGAATACTACCTATGACTCTGCAGATGCAAACAGTGTTCTTTGACCTGTGCGCTCACTTGCTTCATTTCCTATATCACATATTCAAAGCTGGAGTTCACATCACAGGTCAATGCCTCTGTAAAAGATACTGATTATCAGAAAGATGATGAAGTCATCTTCAAAGCAGAGCTATAATATTAATTCATTAGTGCGTTAGACTTGTGTTGGGTCTGTGAATTTTACTGTGTATGTACACAGTATTCTCAAGAGAAACTAACAGAATGCTATTTGCAGTCTAGTGATATTCCAAACTTCATTGACTACTGCAGAGTTTACTCTTCAAGAGGTTTTCCAAGTTGCCTGATATAACCTACATTAGCTGGATTTCTGTGGAACGGCAGTGGCATGTAATGTACAGTTAGGTTAGGCACAAGCATGCATTATCATGAACAGGCCCAGGCACAGTCAGAATGTAGAAACTTAATTTGTGTTTAACAGGATACTAATGATAAATGTCGATGCATTATTCATAGCCAAATGGAAAGCAAATCATTTTACACAACAGTTTCAATATTTCATGTTTTCCCATTCAGACTTAATGAAAAAGACTAAGAAGAGTAATTTTTTAACACTGAAAAAATAAATGTAAACACATGCAAATTACATTGCATGTTTTTTATTAGTATTGATTACTGCACACCTAGTGATTATTTTTCTTCTTTCCATTTTCCTTCAAAGGGCTTATAATATATTAACATATCTGTGCTCTTTTGTGCTAGCAGTAAAATTTTTAAACTATTGACAGATGAATCTAAAGTTAGCAGTTCATTCGGAACTGTGAGCGTCTTAGGTTGTAATTTGAAAGAGAACATCGTAAGTACATTGCAAATCCGTACAGCATCTGTATGCGTGTGTTTCTCTACTCTCCATCTTAGGAACAGAAGATCAAGGAATTTTGCTTTTGAAAGAATGTGGTACAGAAGGCAAAAATATTCCATTACTTATTTCAAAAGCTTTACACAAATCTTGTTCCACTGTGTTGCAGAAACTGTTGGTATTGAAGTGATGTTTTCTCAAGGGTCTTATGAGAGCTAGGCATCCAGCTACTGTCAGACACGAAAGTCAGAAAATCTGACTATACTTCAGTTGGAATATTTGTAACAATAATGTGAGGCTGACCAGTTGGAGGTGCAGTTGGTAACTAATTGGCTGACTGTATCATACTGTGAAAAAAAAGTAAGTAGAACAGAGCTAGCATACATAAACTTATACACATTTTTTAAATTTAAATTTTATTAAAATATACTTTAAAATATACTGACTGTAAGTCCAGAGTAATCAGAAAAGAAGTCAAAGCCCAAAGAAATCAAGGGACATTCTGTTGATTTCATGCTGAGTTTTCTCTTCTACATGGACAAAAGGCACATTATCACATTTGGCTTTGAAAAATTTCGGATGATTCTGTGGTAGTGGAGAAGATCACTCTAAATCTGTAGTAATTTAAGGCCAATGGACAATAATGCTTCTGGGGTTGCAGAAGCTAAGAAAAAGAAGTACCAGTAGATTGGTAGAGAGGTTTTTAGGCTGTTAGCATGCTGTACAGAGCCAAACAATGACTCTTTCTTTTTTTGTTCTTGGGTCATTGGCAGCAAAGTACATTTTAAAAATTATGCATCTGATCCATCATAACTAAAGACTGCAAGTACTCAGGTGACTTATGTTCTCTACAGACCAGTCACCTCTAGGCTTTTTTTTGAATTGACATTCAAGTATTGCCAAGCTCAGGAGGAGAAGAGAATCTACCTGGTATAAAAGATTGATGCAGACCAAGGGATATCTGCCACTACAACACCAAAATTTATGAACAGGATGGATATCTCGGAGTAGGTTAGGAGATTGAAACTTTGACATTAAACTCTTCGTATATTGTACAAAACTAGGAGTGCTCTGTCAATTAGTAAAAAAAGACATAGAGAAGATTCAAGGTCTACTGAACAGATAGAGAAGAAGGAAATGGTACAAACTAAAGAAATGTTTATGCATTTACAATGAGCTGAATAATACAATAAAGTTGGATTACTAAAGAAGTATGCAAGAGAAATGAACTTGATTTGATCAGTCTCTGAAATAGAGACTATTTACAGCTATTGCATCATATTTTATTAAATGACTAAGAAGCCAGTATTTGTAAGGAGTCATGGTACTAAGGAGAGTAGGATAAAGTGTTTTGTTCGCTGCAGCAGGAAATTTAAAAATGAAAAATGAAATATAAAGAACATTAGTTGCAATATACCTTTCTTCAAAATGCTTTAGGGAATACGATTTTTGCATGATGATGATTATCAATGCACACAATATTACGTATGCATGTACACATGTACATTAGGCATGCATATACGGGTCTAAATTCTATTAGTTACTTAAAAGCTACATTTGATAATAGAAAGTTGAACAAGGTTTCATGGCTTTAAAATAAGGAAGGGTAGATTTAGACTAGGTATAAGGAAGAAATTTTGTACAATGAGGGTGGTGAAACAGTGGAACGGGTTGCCCAGATAGGTAGTGGAGGCCCCATCACTGGAAGTGCTGAAGGTCAAGCTGAATGGGGCTCTGAACAACCAAGTGTAGTGAAAGATGTCCCTGCTCACTGCAGGGGTGTTGGGCTAGATGACTTCTAAAGGTGCCTTCCAACACAAAGCATTCTATGATTCTGTGATTCTACATGCATACTGAGAAGTGGCGATGAGCTGTGAATGAAGAGGGATGGGACTTTTACCTTCCATTGAAACAGCAAATGTAGGTCATTATTCTCCCTGTTATTTTTAAACACTGGATTTAAAAATAAAAAGTAGGGTACTACGAAAATTCACATTTTGAAAACTAGTCTGTAAATTTTAAGCCAAATTTCCACATCTAAAATTAATATCCTTTATATGGAAGTGTTCTTCAAAGTAGTCTAGAAGTACTACCAGTAAGTTTTGATTGAAAAGGTATGAAAAGTCTTTCCACTGCTTCTTATGGGCACCCCTGTAGTCTTCAGAATTTTCCTGAATGGAGGGAATGTGTTGCAAAGAGGAAAACAACAGATTCCAGAAAAGCCTTCCTGGGCATTTTCTGGTTGTACCAAAACTTACAGATTACATAATTCTGGCTCAGGTGTTTGCTCTGTAATGTACACAGTTAAAGAAACCTGCACAGCTTACCACAGAACACAGAATTTAATAAAACATGGTACACAGTTTTGGAACATCCTCTTTAAGGTTTTTATACAAGGCCTACACGCTTAATAGCATTAAAACTTCTATCTTTACATTACATATTGACAGAAAACTCACAAGCTGGGGGAGAATTCTACACAGTATATGTATAGTTATAGGGGTATGACCTCATTTCTGATCTATGGAGATGCTGTGCTTTGTGAAGAGGTAAAGAGGAATGACATAAAAGCTTAAGGCCTTTTTGGAAGTAAGTTAGCCTGACAGCTTTAGATTTTATTTACACAGCTTCATAAATTCTAAAATTGTCAAAGCAATTGATGAAGGTGAATGTTTAAAGTACAGGATATAAACTCCATGTCCCTTCAACATTGTCCATGCAAATGCACTTGCAGAATCACATTCTTGATAATAACCTGCTTAATGAGTCATAAAATTGTGGTAGAAAAACAACCAGAAGCTATATTTTTATAAACTTGTTAAATATACAGTTTGTGGAATGCAAACACTATTGCTAACAATTCTCGATGTTTTTTTTTAAATTTTGTATGGTTAGGAAATACTCTCCCATTTTTATTAACTGATTTCTGGAAGTATTTTTGTGATCAGGTTTTACTCTTGTGGGTGTTAACTGAAAAGCAAAGAACGATGTTGTTTTCACTTCTGATGCAGGTATCTGTATATACAGGTATTCTCCATCTCAAACAATTAACCACAAGTAAAGCGTGAGCACTTGCAAAATGTTCAGTAAAAATTAGAAGGAATTGGATGTACAATTCACTAATTCAAAATGAACAAAGAATATAATGGTTTATTTGGCCAGACACAGATAGCTGAGAATTTTTGAGCCTTAACAGTAAAATGTTTGCAAGTCAAGATAAAGTGGGAAGGAACATTAAAAATACCAATCAATGAAGTGATGTGTTGAAATGAATTGCAATTAAATTGTTGGTTTTTTTAAGAATATTTTATCTGTAGAAATTTAAGTATTAAAGAACTCATCCACATAAGGATATCCTAATAATACATGTGCATATATTTATATGAGACAAGGTCTTAATAGACTTCATCACATAGAACAGTACGTCACAACACACCTTCAAAGGCCAATGAGGCCACCTAGAGAGCTATCAGTGCAGAAGGTGTTACTGGAATCTGACGGGTACTGAGGCTGTAGTAAACAATCTCTAAAGTAATCCAAGACACAATAAGAACAAAGCAGAAATGGCATGCTCTACAGGGTAAATACCCCAAAGCACCAGATCTATTGTTGCTCACCAAAGGTTTTGTGGCTCTGTGGCAATGGGATGAACAGGAAGTAGCGTTTTCAGCATATAAAAGCATCCCATGCAGAGAAAAATCTTCCTTGCATGATAATAAATATTTTCCTGTAGCCCTACTGTATATGCTAATTACTTGCTTATGACCACAAAGAAAATAACAGCTTAAGAATGATACATGCCTTTAAGAATAACCCCCCACCCCCAAACGTTTTTTTATCAAAGCAATGTGTCATGCAAATACAATAAAATCGCACATGGATAGATACCAACACACTATGCTAACATCTGTAAAACAGACAATTACAATCTAACCAGTTTTCTTCCTGCAGAACAAGATGGGCAGTTTTAAAAAGCACTGACACCAATCATTAGGCAAGCATGAGCAATAATAGTCCACAATTTATTTTTTTTCAGAAATAAAATATATACAACTGTACATACTCATCCCTACCCCAGTCACATTGAGTGGACTGGACTGAGAGCTGTACTGTCTTATTTATGTATTTGAATAATTCTGCACTTCATTGTGATAGATATATTTTCCAGAGGACAAGGTTTCCCTTGTGGTGTGTTTTGTGGAGTGTATTTGGGCTGGAATGCTTTCAGTTTCTAAAGCGAGCATTTGCAGATACGAACTAAATGCAAGATCTGCCGAAGAGAAAAAACTGCAAGAGCTGCATTGGATGTTTACTGTTTTGCAAAATCAGCCATTAACAGACCTTAAGCAATCTGGAAGATATTTAGGTGAATTTTACTTTCAAAGGTTCAATTAGATAAGGGAAAAAGGAGGTGACAGAAATTGCAGGAGGAGGAGGAGCTGATCTGTCTCAAGGTGGAGCTGTATCTTGTATTAAATGACATTGGCGGATTAAAGCTTTCTGGTAGGGAAGGGCTTAAAGGCTGAGTCAAAAGCCAAGAAGTCTCTTTATTTACGCCTACCTCCCAGCCCCTGGCAATCTGACTAATAACAAACTGAGCTAACAAGAAAGACTAGAAAGAGCAGAGAGAACACAGAAGCAGCTTGGATCTACAAATCTGACAAACCAAGTGAGCAAGTTGAGCTCTTCTGAGCATCTTGTTTGTTTACTGCACCCAAATGCTTGCAAACAGTTAACTGTATGCAGAAAGGTCAGCATAGCTGTGAAGTATGCTTTGAATATTAATTGAGGAAAAAGGACAACTGCTTACAGGACGGTCTAATATGCACGCTGCCTGGAAGAATTTTTTCAATTGAACACTGTATTTTGTCTTCTGAGCAAGGATTTTAACTTTATGGAGTTGTAGCGTTACCAGAGCTTGCAGCAAAGTGAAACTCAGAAGAAAGTGTGCATTTTTCACAGGGAAAAATTGCATCGCATTGAAACAGCTGCTCCAACTGTGCATTTCTGAGCGTTTCAGGGAGTGTTACTGCTGTGCAGGTAAGAAAGATTCTGGTTAATTAGTTAGCTTAGCATATGAGAAATTCATTTCTCGGTACCAGTTAGATTTATTTTTCTGCATGACTTTGTGTAACTTTTATGTTAAATGGTGGCAGTTTTTATACTGTATTTCAAACAGTCTGGCAGGTACATTTATTCAAACTGCCAACTGTGTACAATGTGTGTATTAAGGAAACGCTGATTTCAGATCCCTTGAGAGGGGACGAATGGGTGTTTGTTTTTATTTCCTGAAGTGCAAGAATGGTGTTAAATGCATCATCTGACTGTGACTCCCTTCAGAATTTAATAAACAATCCCATAGGTTTTTAGAAATTACCAATTCTTAGCTTCAGGCTTTGAAATTCTGCAACATGTATTTTTTAAAATAGCTGAGCTAAAACAACCAACAAGCAAAACCCCAAGTAAAATGAAACAAGTTATTTCAGTGTTTTAAAAACCGTTCATTATTACTTGTCAAGCATGTGGTGCCTTTGCTGTAAAGTGACTAGTTCTGAAAGTATTCAACTTTGCCTTGTAGAAAGGACTGTGACATTTTTTAGTCTTTTAGAATTCCTACTGCTAAAAGCTTAGTTACTGTATGCAGTTACTAGTGACTTACATGGAAACAAACAAAACAAACTTCTGTTACAATGTAGAATTTGCTGAAAAACCTCACCACATGAAACAAAGGTCAGCTTTGTCAAGTCTTTTAAATTAAATTTATTTTATAGTGAATTCTTTCAATTAAGTGTTGATAACCTGTTACTTGAAAGTAGCTTTTATTTTACAATAGTAGCCCACTGAGAGCTTCATTATATGTTCCTGAGTGTTCAGACCAAAAAAAATTTGCAAGAAATGAAAAAAGTATACAATTCTCCTATTAATTGCTGTTGTGTGTATATGTGTGTGTGAGAGTTCTGGCAGTGCTGCCCACAGAAGTAGGACGATGATTAAAACGGGAATGTTTTCCAATTGGTTACAAATGTTGTTACTTTCATATCTGAGAGAAGGGCTTTTGTTTTTGTAACCTAATTTCTCAATATGCAACAGAATGCAAAATGCTTTTCAGATTTTTAGTTTTTTTCATTTACTTTTCCTCAGGGACTTTGTAAATGCAGTTTGAATCTTATGCAGATTGAAGCTGGAATTCCTACACAGAAAAGGTCTACAGAAATGAAGTGTAATTAGTCGTACAGTAGGTTTGAAGCTGGCATCTGTGTCATCTGTGTCAAGAGCCTGCATTTTTTACCTTGGGTCATTGGAAAATATATTGATGCATGTAAAGCAAGAACAAATCTCCAGTGTAATATGACTCTACAGTTATTCTGCATACTACAAAATAACATCTTGACATGTTGTGTCTTATCCAATGCTTGGGAAAACAAACTTAAAGACACATATATTAAACATAGACAGCTGGAGTTCAAAGAATGTTATATGAGACAACAAAATTATCTGTTCTACTGAAACAAAGATAAAAGGTCATATTTTTAGGGACACTTTTTCTCACACTGTTCTTTGCGCTTTCTGCTTCTAAACTCATACATCTACTCCCACTTACCAGGAACTACTAATGGGGAAAAATATAATTCATTGTGCACACATTTGCTGCGGTTGCTTTTGTGGGTGTGTGTGTAATACCCATACCACAGGACTTAAGTTCCTTCCTGTATAAATCTTTGCAATCCATTGTAAGGGAAGCACTGAGAAATGATGATCCTGGTAACAAAGGTACATGATAATTAAAATATGTATTGACGTGATGCCAAATCATATGGCCACTCTATAAGAAAGTTCATGCATGTAATCGAGTAGGTTCTTGTAAAAGGTTCTAATCTTTCAGAAATTACCACTTCAGCTGGTGAATTGTGCAGTGACATTCGGTACTCCATGTTTCAATAGCGTACTTTGAAAGATCAAGTGACCATTATTAGATGGATTTCTTAAGACACCTGCTTAGTTCAATCCTAGAATAAATAATGCACCCTAAAAAATTTCAGGTGTTTTAGATCATTCATTCTATTGTAAGATTTTTTTTTTTTTTTTTTTTAGAAAATGTGGAAATATTTAGTTAAGGATTATAAACAGTGATTTCATTCCATCTCTTATATCAAGAATTACCACTGTTATTGATAATTAGACCTCTCTTGACAGAAAGTAACAGAAAATCTTCAAATGGAGTATAGCAAGAATTAATTCAAACCAATGATAACAAATGCTTGATTTCAATGTGTAAATTTTGCTTGTGACCCAACAGTTGTACTGTAATGATGCATTTATCAGGTATAGCAAAATTCAAGATCAGTTTGACAGATTATAATTTCAGTTACATAATATATGGATGATACTGGTGATCGTTGACTTGTAAAGCACAGTTAGTTCCATGTACATTGCAGATTTTACAGTAATTAATGATCACAATAATTGGAAGGAGTCTAATAATTAATCTCAAAAAGTGTTTGCCACTTGCCTGCTTGTTTCTTCTAACATATACTGTGTTGTCAGTTCTCTCTTTTTCTTTATTTTAATTGTGTACACTATTATTTTACGTGTATATTATGTACAAACATATTACACTACTATGAGTTGTGTTCTCACTTTCACTAAATATCCACAAACTATAACATCTGCACCAAAATGTACGTAAAGAAAAAAAAACGTTTTGTCTACTTCCTTTTCAGTTTGGGGGTACAAGGATTGCAGAGGAAATACCTTTTGGTTTACATACATAATGCAGAACCAAAGGAGAGATTCCCTTTATCCTGACTTAATGGGCTTTTGCACATAACACATTGTTGAACCAAACTATATCTTATTTCTTCTATTCAGCAGCTGGACAACATTAATTTGAGCTTAGCAAAGTACTCTTAAAATTTGCAGTGCTATATGGTGACACTATGCAGTGATCCAAAATATTACATTAGCCTTGATAGAATTTGCTCAGGGTAGTAACTTATTACTGCTGTCCACTGGTAAAACATTCTATATTGTATATAAATTAAGACAACACACTCCTGATTATCTCCTACTTTGACGTACCAGCATGAAAGTACTGAAGCACTCCTCTCATGACTGTGTTAATTGATTCAGTACATTAAATTAAATATATTTTTCTCTGTTTAGAAAATAATTCAAATGTTTTGCATGATATAATATTGTTTAAAAGGTGAGGTAGCTCAACGACAAGTACAAGGAACAGTTATTGCTACCTCCCCATCCCAGGGAAAAAAAAAATCAACCATGTGAAATCATGACTCTATTACTTTTCCTTTTCCCTTTTTTTTTTCTTTGTTATAGAATCTGCTGGGCGAGATGAAGCTCTGGATTTTTATTCTATATTCAGTTGTGATTGCATCTGATCCTTTCCAGTCACAGCCTTCTTTTGCTTCAGTCAGAGGATCTTGTCAGAGTTTGTGTTCCTGTGAAGAAAAGGATGATACCATGATTATAAACTGTGAAGAAAGAGGCATCAAGATGGTATCAGAAATAAATGTCCCACCATCACGGCCTTTCCATCTTAACCTGTTAAACAATGGCCTGACTATGTTACACATGAATGATTTTGCTGGCCTTGTTAATGCTATCTCTTTACATCTTGGTTTTAATAACATTGCAGATATCGAGCCTGGGGCTTTCAATGGTCTCAACCTTCTTAAGCAACTTCATATCAATCACAATTCTTTAGAAACACTTAAAGAAGATACATTTAGTGGACTGGAAAATTTGGAGTTCCTTCAAGCAGACAACAATTTCATCACAGCGATTGAAGCAAGTGCCTTCAGCAAGCTCAACAGGCTTAAAGTGCTTATTTTGAACGATAATGCTATNGAGTATCTTCCTCCAAATATATTTCGTTTTGTGCCATTGACCCATTTAGATCTTCGTGGAAATCAGTTACAGACGCTGCCCTATGTTGGCTTTCTGGAACACATAGGTAGAATACTAGACCTTCAGTTGGAAGACAATAAATGGGCCTGTAACTGTGATCTACTGCAGCTGAAGATATGGCTAGAAAACATGCCTCCTCAGTCAATAATAGGTGACATTGTATGCAATAGTCCTCCAGTTATCAAAGGCAGCATCTTAAGCCGGTTGAAAAAAGAATCACTTTGTCCCACTCATCCTGTTAATGAACTTGAAGATCCTTCAGGGTCACTGCCCTTGCTTGTAACCACCTCTATCAGTGACAGTCACCTATCAACTAAGGTGATTCCTATCCTGAAAGCTCCTACTAAAGAACCAGGTTTAGTGCTTCATACTTCAAAGCCTACTCAGTTTCCAGGAATCTACTGTCCCATCCCATGTCACTGCACCAGCCATATGGTCTCAGGAGTTCTCATGCACTGCCAGGAGCGAAATATTGAAAGCTTGCCTGATTTAGGACCCCCTCCTCCAAATCCTAAGAAGCTTATTCTAGCTGGAAACATTATTCAGACATTACTGAAGTCAGATCTTGTGGACTATGCCAGCCTGGAAATGCTTCATTTGGGGAACAATCGCATTGAAATTCTTGAGGAAGGATCCTTTATGAATCTGACTAGACTACAGAAATTATATCTCAATGGCAATCATCTTACAAAGCTAAGTCAGAATCTCTTCCTTGGCCTTCAGCACCTTGAATACTTGTACCTTGAATACAATGCCATCAAAGAAGTTTTGCCAGGGACATTTAATGCAATGTCAAAACTTAAGGTTCTGTACTTAAATAACAACCTTCTGCAGTCTTTGCCACCGCATATCTTTTCAGGTGTTCCACTTGCCAGATTAAATCTGAAAACAAATCAATTTGCTCATTTGCCTGTAAGCAATGTCTTGGATGAACTGGATATGCAGGTACAAATTGAACTTGAAGACAACCCCTGGGACTGTACCTGTGATTCAGTTGGACTGCAAAAATGGATACAAAAACTGAGTAAGAATACAGTGATGGGTGATATTTTTTGTAAATCTCCACGACACCTAGCAAAAAAAGAGCTGAAATCCCTGAACAGTGAAGTCTTGTGTCCAGGTTTAATAAACAGCCCTTCCCTACCGACTCATGCTAGTTTTGTAGTTGTGACAACTTCTACTACTACTACCAACGCCGCAGACACCATCTTGTGGTCCCTTACAGATGCTGTCCCACTTTCTGTTTTAATATTGGGACTTCTAATCGTGTTTATAACTATTGTATTTTGTGCAGCAGGAATAGTTGTTCTTGTTCTGCATCGACGACGAAGATATAAAAAGAAACAAGCAGATGAACAAATGAGGGATAGTAGCCCAGTTCACCTTCAGTACAGCATGTATGGGCATAAGACAACACACCAAACAATGGAGCGCCCAGTTGCAACTCTCTATGAGCAACGTGTGGTTACTCCCATGGCTCAGGTCTACCGCAGTCCATCCTTCAGCCCCAAACATACTGAGCAACAGGAGGAGGGAAGTGAGAAGGAAGCCAACAATTCCAAACATCTCCGTCGAAGTCTCCTGGAAAGAGAGAACAGTTCACCTCTTACAGGTTCAAATGTCAAATACAAGGCTACAGATCAATCTGCTGAGTTTCTGTCTTTTCAGGATGCCAGCTGCTTGTATAGAAATATTCTTGAAAAAGAGAGAGAACTGCAGCAACTAGGAATCACTGAGTACCTAAGAAAAAATATTGTCCATCTCCAGCCTGACATAGAAGTTCATTATCCTGGAACACATGAGGATCTGAAGCTAATGGAGACACTAATGTACTCCAGGCCAAGAAAGGTTCTTCTAGAACAAACTAAAAATGAATATTTTGAACTCAAAGCTAATGTACATGCTGAGCCTGACTACCTGGAAGTCCTGGACCAGCAAACATGAAGTGAATATACATTGGGCTAGGGCCGAATATGTGTAAATCTATTTTAAGTTTGAACTGTTGTAAATAAAAGTGCCTTACAATAACATGTCAACAATCAGAAGTTAAGCACAACATTAATTCTAGCAAAAAAACCTCAGGTATCACTGTGGGAAGCCATGGGGTTGTGTGCAGGAAATATGTCTCACCCCAAGTTAAACATGAACTTTGTGTAACTGAACTGTGGGAGGAAGTTTGCTTATTGCAGTATTCCTCAACATTTTAAAAAGGTGTGTATGGCACTCTCTATTCTGTACTCAACTTATTGAAAAATGTTTGTTACCTTTACTCTTTCTTTCTTCCCCTTAGTTAATTAGATTCATTTGAAACCAACAAACAAACTGTGTTTGCCGTTATAAGGTTAGAATGTATTGGTTGGGTTAGTACATGCACTGCATACGTGACCATTGTCTACAACTACACCTAACATATCCTTATGATAAATGTGAAAGGAGTTGAATGTTGTCATACTAAATGTCAGTTGAAAAAAAAAAACACAAAAAGAAAAAAATTTTCTTGTATACACCCAGAGCATACAAATATTTAAGTATTTTACACGGAACTTCATCATGTGCATTCTGTATCACTATGTGGAAGGAAAAATATGTAACATCTTCAACAAAGAAAAAAGCCTTTTGCTACTTTCCCTATCTGATAGCTTTACGTATGTTTGGACAATTTTTTCTTGAGCTGCTGCTATAAAATACTGTACATCACTGGTGTTTCAATTCATAATATTGGGCAATTTGAAAAGCTACTGAGAATCAGCTGTAAATATGTTACTATGTTTAAAAAGTTTCATTTGTTTTTTTTTTTTTAAATATCTCTATATGTAAATAACTTCTGTGCTGGCTTTAAATATTCTTGGAGGAAATGAGTTTGCTGTGGCTAGGAACTTCCAAATGCAGATACAGGTCCTTTCCCAACCTACCGATGAACAACTCCCAGACAGAATAACTGCAACAGTACACACACATAAGACAGAATAATAGTATTTAGCTGTTTGTACAAAGATATGTTATATTTTCTGAAATTAGAAGAAATTAGAGTGTTGTGGGAAAATAGGTAAAAAAAAGTAGAACACTGCAGGTTTATTTTTGCAATGAATTCTAGCTAGATTTATATTTACTATTTATTGTGTATAATTTTGTATTTTTTTTCAACTCACAAGAACAGAAAAAGCTTATTTCTGGCTGCCATTCGAGAAAATCAAGGAACTGCTCTCTATCAATGAAAAAGAAATAAAGAGTTTTCTAAATGTCTTTTTCTTAAGGGTCACTTTTTAAAAAAGGCAGCAACTTCTGCATGCACAACTTCAGAACCGTTTTGAGGATTAAACACAGTGCTTCTCACTCTTGTCATAAGGACAAAAGCAGCTTGTCCAGAGTGCAGTAAGGCCATTCAATTTCTGTGCATGACTGACATGGTGCGAAAAAACACATTCTGACCTGTATTTATCTTCCTTTAAGCAAATCATTTGTAAACTGACTATGCATGATTTTGTTTTTCTAATTTCTATTTGTAGAGTGAAAGATCAGCTTAATCACTACACATCTACATATGTATGCTAAACTTATCATTGAAGTCTTGATAAACTCAAAGTAAAAAGATATATTCTGTAGTTCATCTTAATGTTGATGTCCTGCCTATTTGTATATACAAATGCAAGTTCTTCATATTTTTTGTACCTAAATTTCTGACAGAAAATTTTCCTATGCTACATAAGAAAGTCAGATTCTCAGTGCTTTCAAATTTGCATAGAGATCATGACTTTGATGGTGCTATAATAATTTCTGTAATTTGAGGATCTGATCACTTTGCCTCTGTTAACAAATCAATTTCCTTATTAATATTTTTGAGAAGTCATCAATTTTCTACGGAAGTCAAACTTGCTGGTTTCTAAAAAACAAACTGTCAGAGAATAATTGTTTCCTCTTCCTATGGCTGGTAATAATTTAGTTCAGAAAACCTGTGGATTTGAGAGGATTAGGAAGAGTATATCTATTGACAACATACTTGTTTCATCGTTTTATTTATTCCAGGAAGTTAAAGATAGAGTTAAGTATTACTTGTGCAGGTAAGGGTGAGACAAAAGGGAAAATGGAGTTACATTAATTTTTATTGTAGGTATCTGATGTTATTTTAGCTGTCCTTGCATATTCAAGACGTGTGAATGGGCTCCATGGATATGCCTTAGAACCTATGGAAACCCATGTCCTCATCTGGAGGAGCAACTTAAGCCCAAATGGAATAGCTTAGAGCATCGAAATGACACTCGATGTCTACATTTAAACAATTTTTTTTCACACGGAAAAAAATGTAAGTAACTTTATTATTTGAATTAATTAAGATTCAATGAAAAATTGGAATCAGTCAATGGAAGTGACACTAGAAAGCTTTGAATATTGAATCAGACCTGCTAATATTGTTTTTATTTCAAATTCTCAATGATCTAAATTTAGTGTAGAGGAAAAAAAAAGAAAAATACACATAGAATCATAGAATCATAAAGGTTGGAAAAGACTTCTAAGATCATCAAGTCCAACTGTCAACCCATCACCACCATGCCTGCTAACCATGCCCTGAAGCACCATATCTACATGTTTTTTAAACACCTGGTACTTGATAACACAGTTTAGTATTTCAGTGTCTTTCATTTTAGTAGCTATTTCCATGATTAAAAAATGGGTATAAAAATAATACCATGCAATTGGCAGGACGCAGGGAAATGATAATTCAGGCCCTCAGGCTTAGATTTGAGAGAAATTGCTTCAGACTGAAGACAATTGCCACATGCATAGATGTCACTTTGCTTAGCTGCTAACAGTTACTTGGCAGTATGTTGAGGACAACTGTGTGGCAAAGTGTTCTTCTTCATTGCAGTCTCAAAGCATCAGAAAGAAGAGTGAGCTGAATTCATGTCAAAGCAACTCAGTTATACAGCTGTATCGGAGCATCACTCATTAGGATTAGAGAGAGCTTTAGCTTTTAGCTTTACCTCAGCAGGGAGATTCACATCATTGTGTAAGGGTAGTTGTACTCTGGAAGTCTGTTCCGCTGCAAGGGGTTTTGCAGTATCCAGGAATCACTGGAATGTGGCACATCACCCACTTTCCTATCATCTGCCCCTACTGGACTGCCATGTAGTGAAAGTTCGTATGATGAGGAAAGAGGGGTCTGTCAATAACCTTACCTCTTAATAACATTCTTAGGCAGCGATTTTCCAGCTATGAGGAAACTTTATATTGCTGTAACAACAAGGATAAGAATTTGGCCTTATATCATTATTCTTCAGCTGAAGGATAAAATTATCTGCTGATAAAAATAAAATCATGATGTATGGAAGATATCTAATACAAAGAAAGAAAGATGCAATATCTGTTCCTAAAAGTTCCTTGGAACATTTTCATTATATCAATTAGAAATATGTCGTTAATGTTATTGGTGTTTGCAGAAACCTGGGAGGGCTGCTCAGAATTTATTTTGTTAAAACAATATTCTCATACTTGTTAATTTTTGTTCCCAGTGACAGGCACAGTAAAGAGGTTTGATACATTTCACTTAGCTAGAATAATGGAGGTTGGAAGGCAAAGCATGTTTGACAGTCTGCAACAAAGTGGATCCATTTTTCTCCTGTCAGCATGATAGTTTAATTGAGTGTGAGAACAGTGCTTCGTCAAGCACACTGGCATAAGCGGCAGCTATGTTACTCTAGTTAGGGTACCTCAAGGTAATCAACACTACCATTTTTCCCCTCTCATTTGAGTGAAGAGAATAAATAACACTATAGACCTGCTCCCCAAATAAACAGATATTAAAGCAATTTATTGCACTTATTAGTTTAAACTTTTTTTATCTTTTCAACTTTTAATACTGATACTTGAATATATTACCTGCAGCGATGCCTCTCCAAACTTCTGAACAGAAAAATAACCCACCCCCCCCATCCCAAAAACCCTTTCAAACAAATCCTGTAAATTTATGCATAAATTAGGGTATTTGCCTATTCAGAAATGATCCAGTATTTTCACACATTGTTCTCCATTAGAGTGACAAATCAACATTCTCTAACCAAATTCCGAATGAAAATGAGTTCATACTTTTTGTCAGTGTTAGGTCAAAGCTATCAGATTTTAATCCAGAATTTTTACACCTGCAGTTAATATTTATCTGATTGGAATCTGAGGATCAGATTTTGGCCCCTTTTTGCATGACAAAGAAGACCCCAGTATGACCCCAAATAGAGTATGTTTGCAATGTACCACTTGCTTACCTGCATAGAGATTACTAGTTTTGTAGTATGCTAAACTGAAAAAAAAGTTTGACTGGGATGGCAAACCATCTTATAAAGATCCATTTCTGGTGTGTTAATAAAAAAGGCTATTTACCTCAAATAAAACATTATTTCACAATACAAAGTAATAGTGACAAAGGAAAAATGGAGGCTGAATCTCAAACTCATCATTTGAAGGGATTCTGGATTATCATTTTAATAATTAATAATCATTATTGTCTACAGCAATATATTTCATTAGTCACACCAACACAATCTGCAAGTTTCTCATAGATGCACTGAAACTGTCACTATGGAAAAAAACAATCTTTTGTCTTAATTCAAAAGATCAGCTGAGAAACTTTATTAAGACTGGCACATTTCTTTTCTTTTGTGCTCCCCAACACATAATACCTTCATTTCCATTAATGAATTTGCTGCTCAGCCGCAGGCAGCCCTCTGGCAGTACAATCTACTGTTGAGATTGAAACCTACTCCTTGGAGAGATTTTGCAGTGTGTGCATTGCCTTCAGTGGTCAGTTCCTCTGAGTCTTGATATTTGGTGCACCCTGTTGGATTTGAGGCAGGGGAGATGGCTCTATTACTGATCTTGTATTATTGGTCAAAAGACCTGTCTCTTTTTGATTTTATGAAGTTTATGATAGTCTTGATCTTGTTAGAGAAGCTGGTATCAAATCCTTTTGTTCCTTGAAGCTGAAGTGAACTGTAGCTGGAACCAATATGGGGAAGTTTATCAGTATAATGAAAATGTGTATTGTGGTGTTTTCTTTCCTGCACATCTCCTAACAGTCAGCTTTGGCTTTTTGACACAACAGAAAAAATTCTTAAGAGCCACAGTCTAATGGAAAGCAGCTAACCTTGAGGAAGACAGTAAAACTCCAGATGCTGTTCGGCCCTATGAAAGCAAGATGTGAAGAAGGACTTTTTTTTTTATTTATTCAGCTTCACCATGACGGTGTACAACTACATGTGCATAGCACATTTCATAAAACATTTACCAAAGTTATGTGTTTTAAGACATTAACTTCAAAATATTCACAGTGTGTTCCTCCTGCTACTACTGGAAAGACTAATTCTACTCCTACTATTACTTTTTTTCATACAATGGAATGATGGAATACAGAAAAGAAGAAAGCACTTGATTTCAAGGAGAAATGTTATTTATTGTAAAGTCAGATGTTTGCCTTTATAGATCAATTAATTCAGATTACTTAATTTTAAGATAAATTGTTATAAAAGTTAGGAGTTTTAAAAATGCTTCCAGTTGCAATTAATTACCAAATAAATTACAGAAGAGTGGGTAATTAATTGTTCAAACATAAAGAAGTCTGAAATCTTTCAGATATGCAGAAATCTAATGGAATGTTAACATAAACTTGAACTTTAAAATTAACTATAAAATTTACTTTATTATCTCATAGAAGTTATTATTATTTTTAGTTTTAAATTTAAAGACATCTTACATTTCTGCATTTTTTGAAATTGAAAGCCAGCATAACACTTCCATAACGACACATATTTCAGTTAAATATATATTAAATGGTTCCATACTAAGACATACTAAAAAAATTAATACTTTCAAGCATAATCTGATACTTTCCCCATCTTTCCCTGCTGAAACTGTGTAGTCTGCTGTGCAAAAACATGCACATTTCCTGGGCAAGGAGATCAAACAAGTGGAATTATTTTGTGTCTCTGTTATATGGACTTTTTGGGGAGTAGAGTATTACAGTTTCTCATCCCTGTGGTGTGGTATGTTCACACAGTTTGTATGAGATGCAATTATCTAAGAAGTTCAGACTTATAACAATTAAATTCATGACATTCATAAGGGACTGCATGACTATTAGAAGGGATTGGCCTACCTAGCAGTTTGCAATCATGCTGTTTTGTAAATGGCAGGTAGCTGCCACTGCACTTTTTTAAAAGATCTTGTGCATCAAACATCTTTTGAATATGTCTGCTGGATCAGACTCCAAAGATCCGCTCAAATCTTCACGAAACTTGAGAAGTTGCAAGATTCTAGGCTGCCAATCCAATTTTGGGCTAGTTTATGTGTGTCCAGACTCCCTGGATCTTTGGGTACTTGTAGGACAGTGAAAAATCTCTAAGATGGTGTGTTACAGAGGAAGAGTTTTCAAGCAACAATTAAAAACTTTTATTGTTCTTTTCACCTGGCCTAAGGAGCTCAATATTCCACAGCATTGTGTCACACGATTTAAGGATGAATGTTAAACATTGATAAATCAATGTAGCATATAGATGCCACTGTTCACAAAAGGATTCCATGAGATATCATGAAAAGAAGATTTAGATATGGAGATTTTAACTGCCTCATGTTACATTGTGTTTTGAAGTAACGTATGACTTCAGGAGAGATGGATGGGAGGTGGCGTTGCTGTCTATTGACCACTCATGCATTCATAGTTCCTGAAGGGAAATGCTGTGCTGAGGATAGTTATCTCATGCTGCCATACCTAATATTATGAAAGCTGAGTCATCTTCCATAGATTCTAAAGGAATTTTTTTTTATTATAGGGTGAAATCTGTGACTACTTTAAGTATTGAACTGTCATCTGACATCAACTGGACTTCTCGCAGGCTCAGATTCCATGATTATTCATAAAAATGACCACAGAATAAACAGAAGCTTTATTATTTTCCTATATAAAAGTAATCTTGTAAATAAAATTATGGCTTCTGAATTATTGATTCATGTCCTGATTCAAGGATCTTTAAAGTTGAGGAATTATGTCTTTTGGATCTGGAGATATGCATCGTCATCTTAGAAGTCATTGGTTTTCTCCGCACAGAGGTATATATAAAAAAAGAAAGAAGTGTGCAAAAACTTATGGGTGTTGTTGCACCAGGTTGTTGCAGCCAGCATGAACTGGAAGTAGACAAGACCACTAAGTGTTCTTAACCATAAGGCCCAGCCATATGTAACTTCACAAAAATTATTTTGAAGATTCCCATGACGCTGTCTCCTGAGAAAGTGAGAGATATGTGTCTGATTTATCCCCTCATTTTTTCTAGCAGCTAAGAATGTAAAGAAGATCACAACACAAGTTATAAAGGTCAATATCAATAGCAAACACTTAAAAGATTTATGGACAATAAGGAAACGTTCTTCACTAGGAAGGATAGTGCAGAACCAGAATATATTATCCAAAGTATCCATGGAACCTTAGTCCCCAGGAGGTTTTCAGTACTTTGTTGTACAAAGTCACAGCTGGTCTAGAGGAAGCAATACTCCTGCTCAAAGCAAGAGATTGGACTAAACAGCCTCCAGAGGTCCCCTCCAGGCAAAATAGCTGTGCTTCTAATACGAACTCTGTAGAAGATTTTTGAAGACAAAGTAGAAGAGTCTTTCTCTTCTATACATAGGCTTCCTGAATATGAAGTTATGGAAAAAGGCACTACTCACCAAACACTCATGAAATAAAAGCTTTTCAACTAACTTCTGTAAGATACGGAGAAGCAGTAGTATCAATGCTGCATCAAATTAAACGGTACTTCTCTGATGTTGGTCAGCATGCATGTGAGCTGTAGTTACTTAAGTTTATTGTTAAAAGTAGGTTTTTTTCACAACAGGTGACTTCAAATTTCTAAATAAAATGCTGAAATTTTCTGAAACTCTTGAAGAATGATCCACTTCTGTACTAGTTGAATTAATGAACCTTGTTTTCTGGACATAATTGTGGTGTAATTCTTCACACATTTCAAAGGTAATGATAATTTTACATTTTCAAAGGACCTTCCAGGCTTTAACAGTTCTTACTTAATATATTCTATTTGTCAAAAGGCCAAATTATTATGCAGTATATGATTAATATACTAAATTATATGATTAGCATACTAAATATATTAAATTACAAACACATTTTAGGTAAAATTTTACTTTGAATCTTTCGAATTATGAAGCAGCAGTTGGAGCAAGGTGCTTCTCTAAATGTAACTGATTTAGTTAAATCAGGATCTATTTGATATAAATAGATTTTTATTGTTAAAAGTCATATGACAGTTTAATTAGCTCTACAGTTGGGGATTTGAGTGGGCTCTTCTTTTAATTTTCTTATGATGGTTGTGGCAACAGCAACCTCACAGAGAACATTTCATACTCCTAAAAAAATGTGCCTAGTATAATAAAGTAGGATTTAGAATTACTATACCTCACCATTTATCCTAAAAATACTACCTTTTCTGTTTGTTTGCTCTCTTCCCTGAGTGGATGTACACTCATATATTGTTGTTTCCTTAAATTAATTTGCTACTTAGCAATTAATATTTGAATTCAAATGGTTAAAATAATCACAGATAACCATCCATAAAAAAATAATGACACAACTGCTACTTCGAGTTTGAACACAAACTTAAGAGTTCAAAAATTTTTCAGAAATAGACAAAAAAATGCTTATTACTCTTACAGTTTTAAAATAGAAAATTAGACATCAGTCATGTAATTCTTTGATATTAATGTGGATTTTTTTCTACCTACATATGTAAATGCACTCTCACAAAGATCTGAAAATTTTCTTCCCACATAAAAAGTTTTTTCAGACAAGGAATGCCTAAACAGGCTATGGAAAACAACTGATTTAATATGCAGGTATACATAGTATTCTGTTAGTACTGCAACGAATCCTCCGTCTCACCTCTAATAAGAAGATCCAAGAAAGGACTGAAAAACAGAAACAGTGTTTTAATCAAAACATCTGTAGAAAAAAAGGGAAGCAACACAAAGAAATAAGTCTAAGGAAAAAAAAGGTCAAGAAAGAAGATAAAGTTTCAAGTATTTATCCATTGCTCTCTGCATAGCCTGTTATATACTTCTCTTCAACATGTTTTGCTTCTTTTTTTTTTTTACTTTTTTTCAATTTTTAACTTTTCTAATTTTGTCTTTTTTTTCTTTTTTTTTTTTTTTTTCTCTTCTAATACATGTAAAACTTTATGGCTTAAATAGTTTTAAGTTACATTTTTTTAGGTGGCGTCTTTCTAGGTGTTTGTTACTCGTCATTGGAAAATGGCGCACTCTCTATCCTGGACTTTTAAAACAAAACAGATGTCTGAGGTCCTAAGAAACTTATTAGTGTATAGATCATTATTTGGGTTATTTTCTCTTTTGGGATAAGACCGCAACACAAATAAGTAAAGCCATATTGGGGGGGGGGGCGGGGAGAGTTACAGCTCATTCAGGCTGGGAATTTTCCATCAAAGTAAAACTTGATGGAAAAAATGTATATTCAAAATCCTCAGCATTTCACACAGGAAGATTCTTTTGCCAAAAATAACACCTGTTTTTTTGAGATGAACATAGTTGTCATTAATTAAATATTTCAGTTTGACAAATTGTTCTGTTTTGGCATTACCCACCTCTAATCTTTTATAAAATCCTACGGAAATTGTAAGAGGTGAGCCGATGATTTTATTTTATTTTTTCTGTTGAAACATTTTCCATTATATCTTCGGAATTTTCCATCTAGCTTGATTTCTGGAAGTCCTGGCCACACAAAAATAACAGGAGTGTGGGAAATACAGACTGCAAGATGGCAGAGTATTATGGCAGTTCTGATATGAGCTTTAGTGTCTGTAGCAACCAAAATTGGATCAGGCAAAATTACATGGAATGTTTGACTTCAGGAATGACATTTTTTCTTTTTTCCTTTTTTTTAAAATTGAATGTATCTATTCACAACTTTTCATAAAAAATTTGCTATTTTACTTTCTGTTTTGGTACAAGCTTAAACAAAGTTGAAGTTCAAACTTTTCTGTTTGACCAACTGCATGTGAAACACAACAAATTATTTATGTAGTATACCAAGAGTACCTGTTCTAATGAACCGAATATAAGAATACAGATTACTAGGTTTAGGTGCCAGACTCCTAAAAAGCACACCTGCTAAGATCACCTATACTAACTGACTGCCAGAACTGTGAGCCTCTGCAGTGGCTGCTCTTGGACTAGCAGGTGATTATTCCAACCTACTAAAGGAGATCATGAAGGAGATGACTTGCAGCATGTACTTAATGTTCACATGTTAGGTAAAAGACCCAGGCCACTGATTCACATAGCCTGGAACAGCTTCTAGAGGTGAATCAAAATCTTTTCACTACAATTTCCTTCTAACTACTTTAAAGAAAATTTCATGGGCATAAGAAAAAGAGAGATGGCAACTACTGAGAAATGTCTGATTTTTTTTTTTTTTATTAGGAAAGTATGAAGTCAGCCTACGTGTAAGACCTTGACATTTTTCTTCAGTTTTTGGTGGTTTTGGATTTTTTTTTTCTTTTCTTTTTAAGTCATAAAAACTGTGTAATTTTCCCTGATATGAGGAAATGATAAGCATCATGAGAGTTCGGTAATTTATCTGTAATTTATTACTGGCCTTTTGTACAAAGACAGTGATTTTAGTTCTTTTCTGCTCAATTTACATATTGCACTTGTCCTGGATTTGGCCAGGACAGGGTTAATTTTTCACCAGAAGCCAGGAGAGGACACAGGGAGCAGGCTGACCCAGACTGGCCAAACAAAACAGGGTATTTAATATCATGTGCCATCATGCTGGGTCCTGATTGGTGAGCTGGCTGGAGGGGAAGTGAGTTGCAGCTCGGAAGCGCGTGGTGCATTGGGCAGTGAGAGTTGCTCTGTGCATTTTGCTGTTTGTTTTGTATATTCTCCTTATCATTATTATTGCTGTTACTGTTTGCTTTGTTTTCTGTTCTGGTAAACTGCCCTTATCCCAACCCACGTGTTTTTGCCTTTTTCTTTCCATTCTCCTCCCCACCCCAGTGGGGGGAGGGGTAATAGAACGACTGTGACTGCGTGGCCCTTTGTTGCCAGCCACGGCCAAACCAGGACAGCAACATAGAAACTTGATTATAGTAGAAACATCATGTCATTAGTATACTGTCAGCAGTCCAATTATCAAAGGATTTAAAATAATGTAAAAATGGGTGTTCAAGAGGATACTTCGAATACCATTTTTTTCAGTAAAAATTTCGGTACTTCTCTCTTGTGGAGGATACTAGTACTTTCCCTGTAATTTAGAAAAGAGAATGGAGAATGGCAGATGTGGCATAGGACAGCACGGACTCAGCTTGTGGTGCAAGTGAGACAAAGTTTATTTTGCAAGCAGTGCTTTATACATCTTTACCTGGACATTAGTTCCCTGGGAACTTTCTATCCAGATAAGGCAGCTTTTGCATGAGGTTCTCTATTCTGCTTCTGTCCAATCCGTAGCCATATCACGCCTCAGGTCAGCCAATGTGATTGCTGATCACGCGCTGTCCACGCTCTGGCTGACAGTACACAACCGCTGTTTTTTTAACTCCTTATCATGTACTCAGCTCCTTCAACACATCCAAAAGTCCTGTTTACTTCAGCATTTTTCTCTTCTGTTTATTACAGCAAGCTGCTTTTGTCCCTGTCCTCTACATATAGATTAAAAACAGGGAACTAGACATAATAACATTTGGATCATCTATTTTTTTAAGACCAACTGCTGTGGAGCATAAAAGAGGAGCTGTGGCTTGTACTACTGTTGCATAATTGTTTCTTCCTTTCCATTTGAACATCATCCTCCAACCAAGACTTCAGCTTTATCTGTGAGACATTTAATAAAGAGAATTTTTTTTCCTGCTATGACCAACAAAACAAGAAAAAAAATGTGAGGGCAGACAAAAAGGCTGCTCTTCTAGCATTTATCTGCTGCAGATGTATGTGTGTTTATCTATTTACCTGTTAATCTTTCTTCAGCTCTGGGTGTAGTGATGGATCAGTTTTTCTACTCCAGCAGCCATTAGATATGTTTTTCAACCATTCCTCGTAAACATGTTGGAACACACATGTTGTCTGGCCCATCAACAGGTTAAGCTTCAAATTCAGGAAGTTCTATAAGGAATTCCAACTTTGGTAACGGTTTGGTACTGTTTGAATAGAAGAAACGTGTGACAGTTATCAAATATTTTATTCACAGTTCATAGTGAATGTTAGACGTACTATCAAAGACGAATCACAGAATCACAGAATCACAGAATAGTAGGGGTTGGAAGGGACCTCTGTGGGTCATCTAGTCCAACCCCCCTGCCGAAGCAGGGT
>Ga0065711_1033768_pt1 | contig 24860 bp, 9 predicted proteins | sample Hoacrofraction12_FD_59098 | JGI IMG/M metagenome (GOLD analysis project Ga0065711, IMG submission 59098) | Hoatzin crop microbial communities from Cojedes, Venezuela - Epithelial fraction 12 v2 (version 2) | ecosystem: Host-associated > Birds > Digestive system > Esophagus > Crop | place...
AGGGGCAATGGGCACAAACTGAAGCACAGGAAGTTCCGTCTGAACATGAGGAAGAACTTCTTCCCTCTGAGGGTGATGGAGCACTGGAACAGGCTGCCCAGGGAGGTTGTGGAGTCTCCTTCTCTGGAGACATTCAAGACCCACCTGGACAAGGTCCTGTGCAGCCTGCTGTAGGTGACCCTGCTTTGGCAGGGGGGTTGGACCAGATGACCCACACAGGTCCCTTCCAACCCCGAAAATTCTGTGATTCTGTGATTCTGTCTTGATTGTTCTTAGTTATAATTTTGATATGCATTAGTGACTGTATCTTAGGGGTGAATGAGATACAAACCATATTCTTTTCATGCCCATGTTCCTATCCGAAAGGAGCTTATTGCAGTGAAGTTTTTGTTTCGTACAGTGGCAATAGCTACTGGAAGCAACTTAGAGCCATTCTAAGTGTTGGATGACTATGTAGTATGGAGAATTCACTGGTCAAGAGGTCATTTTGAACAAGTTGGCATATATTGACATGAGCTTGCTGGATCGAGTGTCTTTGACTAACTCTCCAGGGTCAGAGGAAAAAGGTATGGATCTCCCTTGAAAAGTCAACTTTGACTTGTTCATATTCTTCAGCAGCAGAAGATGGAGGTTAACTTCCTGTAGGGTGCTAGCAGCAGAGTTAGGGGCAAATAGGTGTAGTAAATTTAACAGTGATGATTTTTTGTGGAGTAGACTGCATATGCATATTGGACAGCTTCAGGACATACACCATACACAATGTGAGCATTGGGGTGTATGGTAGCATTACTTAAAGAGAATGGAGTTAAAATATGTTAAAATATGCTTGATTCATTTTCCCAGGTTTTGTGAGATTTGTGGTGAGAGGTACTTCAGTTGACTTATAAGCTTATATTTTGTCACTGAATTTGCTAGTATTCATCTGCAGCTAAACATGCAGCATTTTACAAGCCATCATAACAACAACAAAATGTTCCTTGTCACTAGCTCTTAAAGGGGAAGTTTTATGCCTTCCTGTTCATAGATGTGGCTATTGCCCAAACCAAGGCCTCAGCTCCCACTACTGTGCTCTGCTTATTTGGACTCCCTTCCTTCCTTTGAACAGATCCCTCTAGATTTGTTTCTCTGCCCCTCCATCACAATTGTTCCATCTGATTTTCCTTAACAGTGGGGTGGAATTATGTGTCATGTGTACAAGGAACTATATCATAACTTTGAGTTACTCATTGTCTTTTTTTTTTTTTCAGCTGTATTATCATCAGGATTCCTGGATCTTTACTGAGATTAGAGACAGGGATAGCAACCCACCATATTTTTGGTCTTACAACATTGTTTGCAGTCCACATATAGGAAGTTTAGATTGCCAAAAACTCAACAGTTGTTATTTCCTATGTAAAAGCAACATGTCAGTTTAAGAAAAACTCAAGTTCACAGAACAGAGTGGCGAGGAGGGCTCAAGCCCATCCAGTCGGGCTGGGGTGAAAAATGAGGCTCATAGCTGCTCTCTCTCTTGATGACTTAAAATTGCTTTACCAGAGATGCTGTGGGTGCTATATAATGGGTGAGGTGAATGTTGAGTGTTTAAGACCATTTCATGCATACTGAAAACCATCATTAATTATCTATGTTTCCAAGAAATCAACTAGTTGACATATTCTTTTTTGGGAACTATTAAAATTGCTGGCAATAAATCTGCAATACTAATTCCACTTTTTCCCTCTAAAAGTTCAGGAAATTCATAGATGCAGATTTCTGAGCACTAAGAAAAGACAGCATTTAAAGAGAAATGGGTTCTAAATGTAACCATAGCGAAGCTCATTTTTGTGGCTCACGAGGAAAAATAATGGATATGAAGTAAAGGAATATTCTGTACTTCTAGTAAGCAAAAATCTACATCTGAATGCACTGCAGCTGATTTAAATGGGACTTCTGCCGATGATTTCAGGAGGAGCAGAGCAGCTCTTTCTCTGGAATGCTGCCAGGCCCTAGAAAATATTTGGTGTCTGAAAAAACCCAACAAGGTGAAGAGTGACATTTTTAGGAGCAGAGTTACAGCGTCAGAAGTAAGTGGGAACAGTCCCCACCTGTGCCAGTGAAAGGAATAATCACGTTTCAACAGAAACTTCCTTGGTAGGTTTTGTTCAAAGAATAAAAGCTGTCAGCATTATGGCATACCAGTAACAAAAAGAAAAAACTGACAGAAACATCATAAAGCTGACAGAAGCTGTATGTCTATGGTTCCCCCAGACAGCACTTGCCTCTATTTTCAATGAGAGAATTTAAAAGTTTCCATTTAATTTAAAAAAAGGTCAAAATCATACAAACGGATTATGAGAAAGTTCTAGTAATCAATGAAACAGGTCTTCCTCCCCAGCATACGCTTCAGCCTATCTACTCTTGAATGAGCTTGTAACAGAAACCTACTGAACTGGGACTTTAAGTGTCTTCCTGGGAATTCCCCCCGAGACCCAGCCATCCCCTGTGTAGGTGTCTGCGTAATTAAACTCCTCTCTTTTATGCCCCCTTCTAGTGGCTGTGGCTTGTGGGGGCTCTCCAGCCTTAGCTGGCAGGGAGAGTCCGGCCTTTCGGTTAATGACGTGTCCCCAGATTGCTGATACCTGACCTTTACACAAGTCTGCTTTCCTCTGGGATTTGGAAAAGTAGAGTCATGAGACTACGGAGAGCTGTGGTACAAAATTATGAATGCATTTATGTATTGCATTCGGATCTCAATTTCTGGTTCTAGATTAAGCAAAATACCTAGTTTCATCTTGCATGTCACTCACTTTTTAGTATCTTACAAGACCTCTAGAGTCTCATTCGTTATTTTCACCACACTTTTTATAAATTGCAGTAGATAGATAGAATAAGGCAGCACAGCTTCTACTTTCTTGTACTGGAAATGCAGGAGTCCTGCCTGGCTTAGACTAAAAAAATCAAGTGAAAGGCCATGGCACACATGTTGATCATTTTGGATTGCCTGTGATTGGCACAGTCTAAATGTGTATCAAGGCTATACTAATTACTATGGAGACATAAAAATCCTGTTGCTTCTCTTCATTCTAATCCCAAAGGCAAACTGCTCATAAATAATATTTGAGGTTAATACAGCTATGTGAATATCTGTACAAATATTTAATCAACCACCTATTCAACTACCAAATAGTGGTAGTTTAACTACCACTACTTAGGCACTGTTGGAGACTTTCCCTTGGAAGTCATATGTTCATTAGACTTTAATACAGATATATAATTAATGGATAGCTGTCACAGCTGCTCTATCTGGTGATACACTAAAAGATGTCGGAAAAATAAAATGTATTGCAAAAGTGCCAGCTGCAAGTGGCAAACTGGAAAAATGACATGTTAAATTATTAAATGAAAAATGATAGACTATGCATTGTAATATGCATTCAGATGAACACTAAGTTACTGAGTTAGCGTTCATTGTGATAAAGAAGCTGGTACAAAAGACTTGGTCTTCATAACTCTCTGTGCCTGCCTGTCACAGGTTTTAAGGACAGGTCTATACTGCAAGTCTAGGACCAAGCAGATAACACATCCACTGTACGTCCACTTAATAAAATCCTTTGGTTATGCCAGGATGCTTTTCAATTATCTCACAAAGTCCTTCCTCTTGGCAAGGTGAAACCCTGCCCAACTCGGAGTCAGTCTGAGATGTATTTTCAGATACTCTGTAGAGAACAAAGAACTGGGGCCTCCTGGTGAGCTCAGCAGAAACTCAAGGTACAGTCAGATATTTGCTTGTGCATCAGCTTCAGACATGATTCTGCTGGCTGATAGTTTCCCCTTTATATGTGCAAAGTCAACCAAGTTAACTATCATCATCTTTAGCAAGGACTAGGACTGACTGCACCATCAGGAACAGCCGAATAACAACTTAGAAAGCTGCTTATCTCTGCCTTTCATCCACTTAAGTAAAATAATGTGGTAGAAACAGGCAAAATGGCTGTGCAAGCACTGAGTCAAACTTCAGTGCCAAAATATAAAAATTTTATCTTCAACAAAAATGTGCAGTCAGTGTTCTCCTCTCAGCTCAGAGGGGGTTACTAAAAGCTCATCATTTAATGAGTAACCCAAGCCTAAGTGACAGTTACAAAATTGAAATTGCGGAATAATGGTCTCTGTAGTACCATGAAGACTTTGGAGCTGCTTTCTACTGCTAAGTTATCCCACAGTCTACGTCTGACAATAGCCACAGCATATATTTGACAATGACAACCACAGAAGAATGTGTGGTCTCGGGGTGTTCCTTGGGCTGCGAGGATGTTTGTGTAAGAGACTTCAAACTGCTTATACAAATGAGCTCAAGGTAGGACTAGGTGGTTAGGACTAGGAGAGGTTAGGCGTAGGCAGCAAAGTAAACCTGCCCAGCAAAAGATGATGGTGCTTACAGAACTAAATTGACACAAAATAGAGAACTAAAAACAAAAATATAATACAGGAACGCCTTTTTTTTCCTCTTAGATTACACAGCAAACTTTCACAAAGATTACTGCACCCATTATCAACACCACAGCAGAAAATATCTAAATGAACAGATTAACAGCTTTGGAAATGCCATTACCCAATAACCAAACAGGTGACTCTCTTTTGTCAATTGCCAAACTATAAGTTTAAAAATATAAAATAATACCTGCTCTGCAGCTGCTAGCTTTTATTTCGGCCTTCAGTGCCTGAACAGTAGATTCTAAAATGACGGTGCATTCCTGAATGGGTATTTAAACTTCCAAACTGATATGTGCCTTTTTTATAGTAATGGTTTTAAATAGGCATTTTAAACAAATAAAAGGAACTGGAAAGGATTATCTTAATGTACCATTGTATTAATTTATCTCTTGATAGATCAAGAGCAAAAATAGACTGTAGATTTTCTTTTCCTGGGGAGTGATAATACTGAAACAAAAGCAGTTAGCTTGATAAACAATGGTAATGTTTCTGTCAGTTTTAGACAACCCAAACCCAAACAATTTTCTCAAAACAATGGAATTGAGAGCCAGCAGAGCTAAGATCATCCTTCAGTTTTTTCTTTGGTGCATTGAGTGGCAGTCAGGTTTATATGCCCGACACCGTGAGCGTGCAGCCTCCCCCCTACAGAAGGGCTTTACAGCTCGCTGTCTGGTCAACACATCCTGCAGCTGAGGAACTTGATAGGAAAACCAACAGGATCCAGGGAAAAAAGTAACCACGGAGAGAACAGAACAATTTACATACAGACAGAAGTACAAAAGGCAGACTAATGCCGTCCCCAATACTTTGTACCTCACTGGGTCTGTGCCTGGGCATAGGGACTTGCCTTCAGAGACCCAAGGGCAGGCTACAGAGTTGGAGCAGGCTTAGAGTTCAGATAAACTCCAAAGAAAGCGTGATGATAGGCCTGACCAAAAGACTTACAGGCAAAAAAGGGGAGTTTAATAGATAAATGATAAATCAAGACAGCAAACAGGCAGACGTTATTAAAAAGAAAAAATGCAGGAAAAAATAGGCAGGGTTTACGATACACAGCAAAAGAAAAATATGTAAAGGTTAAACTGCTATAAAAAGAGAGAATTAGGGCAGAATTGAATAAATCACACAAAAAAATTGCAGTTTTCTTCCTTTCTCATTCTGTGTAGGATTTTTCTAATTAACTCAGCATTTGAGACCTTCAGTTTTGCACTTCAGTGACGCATTTATAGTGGGTTTACTTGGGGTGTTACGAGGTGCAAATAATAAATAAGCATGGTTGTAAGTGCCTAATAGCCCAAATACCAGCAAACATAGAGCCTCTGACACAATGACATTATGCAGAGTAGCATACACCTGTTACCTACTAATTCATCATCAGTGGTCGATCCGCAAATATTTCAGCAGCTACCACTAAGGAAGATAAAGAACATGTTGTATAGATTTTCTTTCTCTAAACAGGGACCTGGGTAAAATCCATGACAGATAATCTGTGAACTAGGACTGACATTGCTCACTCCTGAATTAACAACGTCTTTAAAGTCTGGTAGAGAGCCTGTACCTACAGAGCTATCAGTCTGATTGTCTCTAGCATGTGCTAAGATCACTTAAAGGGCGAGGAGGGCAAGAGAGATGGAAAAGGAAACAGCATGAATAGAAATGAGGTAAAGAAGGGTTATGAGGCTGATAAACAGTCTAACTGTTGAAGTAGCCCTCTAGTCAAGAGGAAGGAAAGTTGGGCTTTTTATACATGTTAAATTACCTCAAAAAAGACAGGTTTAAACCCCATTTCTGAAAATATATCTAATAAGACTTAAAGAGAAAAACTATCCTAATAAATCCATGACTAAGAGTATCTGCAGGCACGTAAAACTGTTAAAGCTGCAAAATCCTCTTAGAACGGCCCAAAACCAGACATATTGAAAGCATGATGTAGTGCCCTCATTGTTCCTGTAACCTTACGACTGCAGTGACATTGTTAGAGCGTAAGCAAGGGCAGCCGTAAACTTCTCTATGTTGAATAAGTTTTATGTTCTCAGTTACTATAGGGATTTTCTGGGCTGAAATCTGGAGGATATAGGTGACCTGCTTTTCAGCACAGGGCAGCACGCAAACCTGGTTGTTTAGAGGTGGGCACAGCATCTTCCTTGTGCGCTGCAGTGAGTGCCTAAAATGATGGATCACTCCAGGGAAAGATGGGTCCCTCTCGAGCTAGGCAGCCCACATCGATGATACCAGTAGGAGCTCTGCTCCTCCATCTCCTCAATACTAGTGTAGTGAAGGTTACTGAAGCTGGAGTCTAGAGTAGATCCTTGTGAAAAGACCCACTGAAGGACAATTGAGACGTGAGAGAAAAAGGATGGCTGGGATTAATCAGGAGTACTTCTTGAAAGACAGCCAGGATGGAATGGCACCTGCCCCCCACACAGGGAAAGTGGGAACAGGGACTTTTAAGTACAAAAATAGCTGAGCTGTGTCTTTTAGGCTTGGAGAACACCAGCCACTCTGAAACAGAAAATCTATTGCTTTTTCCTATTTTAACTACACCTCCTCTTCAGCAGTCAGTACTTCCACCTTGGAAGAGCACCAGCACCTCTATGCCAACTTTCAATCTGGTATATATTAAACCAATGGAGATAGGCATCTCCAGGAAATTGATTTTATAATGAAAGTAGCGCAGTGCTAAGTGTAGTGGAACTCCAGAATGGCATTCCAATTGATAATAAATAACTCAATTTTCAGCCCAATAGTGATAAAGTATTTAACGCCAGTAATTCCAGTACTCAGCAGAGACTAAATTCTATCATTGTTTTCCCTTGCATTGCCAGGTGAGGGAGTGGAAATCAGAGAATACTTCTCTCCAGTTTAACGGCAAAAGGGGTGGTACCAGACAATGCTTGTGGGATACAAGAGGAAAATAAAACAGGTAAAGGCTCCTTAAACATCAGCCACCGCAGAAATTCTCTGTAGAATAAAGAGCATTCACTAACAGAGGTGTTGCAGAACAATTTACCAACCTAATCTTCCTCAAAAGGGAAGTTGGAAGAGTGCTTTGTGCGTCTCAGGACAATATGTTTGCAGCTCCTGTTAATGTATTGTCTTAAAAGGCTTTGTTGAGCATTATCTATGCTGACTAGTGACTTGAGAAATGAATTTGAGGATTTCAGTGGAGGTTTGGGTGCCAGAATGGCACTCATGGCTAGCAGATACTATTAATTATTAATACTAATATTTATCCCTTTAGAAAGACATTACCTAACTAAATTCAATAGATGATAGGAACATTCCAACACACATTTCATTTTTATATTATGTTCTTAGCAAAACGTATTTAAACAGGGTAATAGTAGGTCTCTGAATGCGGATAACTAAAGATTCCACTTTCTCATTCTTAATATCTGCCAAGGGAAACTATCAGTTTGAAAAGTATATTTTTATAAAATACGTTTGAATGAAAAGAAACAAAACATTGGCTGGATGTACATCATACTTTTCTGGTTATTTTTAGAATTTAAGAATAACAGTGTTTTATATTAGTATATAACATTGGAGAAATGTTATTCAGTCCTCCACTTTCAAATTTTCATGTAAGAGAATAACGCTGCAATAGTCACATTTCATGTACTTTAGTAGAATATTTTTCTTGCTTTCATACACTACAGAAATGTACTTAAATATGTCCCAGAAATATGTCTGTCACTCTAAACTGCTATAGAATTTTTTTGATTTTGGATTGTATTTAAATTAGCACACTTCAAATCTGTTCTTGAAAATAAAAGTCTTCTGTTTTATTTCCTTCAAACAACAAGTCTTGATTTAAGGTCAACTTTGCAAGATAATGCATCCTTTGGGGAGTTCCTCACTGCAATGCAGAGTTTTGCTAAGATCAGACAGGCTGTGCCCTTGGCCATTCGGGAATCCCCAACTGGTAATTTAGTTTACAAGCCATTCTATTCATGCCTCTAATCAATGGCCTCTTTTTTCCCAGGCTAATGACAACCTTATGAAGCAGTATTTCTCTCATGTCTCTAAGAAAAGAACAATTAGCCACAGCTACAAAAGCCATTGACACAAATGTATAATCAAATTGATTTTGTGGTCTTAAATGGTGGATTCAAAAGTTGTCGTAAATGACTTAATTGTTAAGTCATTGAGATATTAGATTTACCAGGAGGCAAGCTAGTAAAAGCAGCTATAACGTTTAGAGCAGGATTTGATCCTGAGAGATGCAGAGCAGCACCCATTGACTCCACTGAAAATTCTGCAGGTCTGTCCTTCTCCCTCAGTTCTGTACATCACCGCTCTGTATTCCCAGGCAGCATCATGCAGAGCGGGCACAAACGGCACTTTAAATATATATGCCTCATAAAAACATCAGGCTAATACTTAATAGAGCTGTGCATTTTCCCTTAAAAAATGTGTTTTGTCAGCCTCTCCTGGATCTTGTTTTTGAAGCATCTACTTTTATTGAGACTATATAAAGCCTTTTGGGAAACTTCAACCAAAAGGTTCTGTTGGGCATTAAATGAGCTCCTTTCAGATTCTGAGCAAATACATACTCTATTAGTGTTTCATAAAGCTGATACAGAAAAGTAAGTACATCTTCTACTCATCTCATAGTTTACATATTTGTATGTCCATGTTGCATAAATAGATGTGTGTATGTAGACATGCATTTCTCTCATAACGCTAGCAAACTTTGTAAATAATGAACTTTCACAGATTTCACACTAATCAAATTACTTCTTGCTATTAGGTATCCATGGAGGCTGCTCCCCAGGTTTTCTAATTTTGCTCATTATGTTCTCTAATTTTTCCAGAGAGACAACTCAAGCAACTATTTGATATACATCGGCTGTACCCAGCTGGCTTTCACTCGAGCATTTGCTTTGATACAGCATCACATGGTGATACTCATTACTTCAGATAAATTATTCAGAAAATCCCAGATGCAGTGTCCTGCAGTTTACTAAGCTATAGGAGAGTTTTCCTGAAGTGTGATGCTTTCATATCCCAAACAAATCTGAATTTATGAATATTATACACTCCTAATAAACCAAAAGAACCCATGTACTGAATCACCAAGTTGCAATTAAACGTTAGCATTATTTCTTGAAAAGTTCCTTTAATATATAATTTTCTTTCTTTCCTTTCTCAATGCGAAGTTTATTCTAGAGATAAAACACAGTAGCAAAAATTTCTAAAGCTGTAAGTTTTATTTCCTGTAATTCTTAAAATTTTAGTCTGGAAGAACAGTTTAACATTTTCAATATTACTACTGTTTTCATGCTTCACATTTCAAAACATATCAGAAGCTGAAGTTTGCTTAAATTTAGCCCTAGATTTTTATCTTTTCATGAAAAGTTCTTCAAAGTTCTTCGATTAATAGATAATACCTAGAAAAAAAATTTTTAAAATTAAAATTATCCATATATTACAAAATTTCCCCTTTACCTGCAGTGCTTAAAACCATCAAACACAGTACTGAATCCAGAGCACTATGCCAGCATAACCATGTTGCCTTTAGGAACAAACCACCCAAGAGATTCTAGAAAATATCCTCAGAGCACCAAAGTGAAGCCAGCAGCCTATTCCCTAACAAATTTGCCTGTTGTGCACCTGCTACAGAGCACTTCAGTAGCATGGCATCAACAGGAGGTTGTAGGGGAGTGTAGATACAGGACAACTGTAAAAGGCTTGTTGCATCTTGGGAAGAAAAGGAAGGTAACGGCTGCTGCTGCTGTGTCAGGGCAATTTTGTGGGCGCTCCCACACACACTAAAACAATTTCTCTGGCAATCCCCCTCCCTGGTTAGACACTTTAGGACGTATAAACGGGAAGGCTTTCCCTGGAGCTTGCTGAGACTGAAGTGGGAAGCATCCCACCTACTTCAAAGACCCCTGCATCATTCTCCCTCAGGGTCAATCCTCACTGACTCCCTTTACTGCTGCTGGAGAGGACAGAGGTGTCAGAAGGAAAATCCGTCCGGTTTAGCACAGAACCTAAGAGTGAGATGAAACACCCTTTGGAGGTGCCTACAGTTTCAAAGAGACCATGGCGTCCAACTCTGGATTTCAACATCCCACTTTTCCATTGCTAAGTTGGGCCAGCTGGTTTCATTTCTGTGGAGTAATTAAATTCATCTAATTAAACTGAGCTGCTGTTACCATGCATTCTGAAAGCCTCCATTTCAGAAACAAGATGACTGTAGCAACTCTCTTTCTGGCTTTTTTAGCATGTTTTTAGTCCATTTCACTGGTGGATAAAGGTATGCAAATAGTTAGTTTAAAGGATCAAGCAAAACAAAGGTAAATAAAAATTGCCAAACATTCCTTCTTAAGATCTTGTAATTTTGAAGTCACCTTCCTGATTCTGAGGTATTGATTAAAGACTCTGAAAGCTTATTCAGGATAATCATACTAAAGCTGCCTGTGAGAAGATGAAGAACAATCTCATAACACTGAGTGATAAAATGGCAGATGAATTTTAATCTCCATAAATGCAAAGAAATGCACATAGGGCAAAATAATTCTAACCACGCATACGCACACATGCGTAACAATGGTTGCTAAAGTAGTTGTTACCACGTAGGGAAAAGATCTTCAAGACACCTGCTTAAGCCCAGCGGTATTCAAAAAGCAAATAGAACTTTAGCAATATCTCAGGAAAGAAATTGAGGCTACACCAGAAAACACCGTTGTGCTATCAGTGGTGCACTCACATCCTGAGTACTGCATGTAGTTCTGGTCATTCAACCCGAAAAGGACATAGCAGAACTAGCAGAGGTGCAGAGGGTGACAGCCACTGCCATCAAAGGCTTGGAAGAGTTCACTTGCAAACAGGAGATTTAGTGGACTAGGATTCTCCTGCTGGACAGAAATCACATAAAGGGATACGATCATCATATCTGAAATTGGTAATGATATGGATAAAATGCAAAGAATTATTACTTAGTATGCTTTGTAGTGAAAAACCTCATGATTACCTAGTGAAAATATCAGCAAGTAGGTACCCAACAAAGAAAAGTTTTTTTGGTTTGGTTTGGTTTCATGTCTTTCGCCCCTCCAATAACACATAACTGAACCGTGGATCTCATTGCCCCAGGAGGCTGGGAAAGAGAAAAGTTTAAATGGCCCTAAAAAGGAATTAGATGTATTTATAAAGGATAGTTAAGCACAATGATCCTTAGGCAGCCTCCAGCTCAGAGATTCTTTAAGATACTGAGAGATAGGAAATAGGAAGGTGTGAGAGAGAGAAGATTATGTCTGCTTTGTTGCTTGAAGTCTTTTTCCAACCATCTGCTCTGAACGGTACTTAGAGACAGGATACAGGTTAGGCAGAGAGCTATTCTGAGCCACTAGAGCAGACCTTAAGTTCTTACTATGTTTTCCTGACTATGTGTAAAGTAGGAATTTATCTTTATTCACCTCAGGACCCAACTTTCATTCAGCTATGAAATCACAATAAAAAACTCTAGAATTCTAATTCTTATTCTCAGATCCTAATATAAACAAATAACTCTATTTCAGTTAATAATATATTATTTTTTAAAACAATTATGATAGTTGCTAAAATAGAATGAAAACCAGGTTTCATTTGTCCAAGAATAAAAGCAGCTTTAAAACTATGGGTATCTCTAGTTTTTCTCATCAATGTCACACATAAATTTACACCAAAAAGACTTCTACAGCTAGTCATCTAGATATATAATAAAAGTTTTTGTAGGACTATACTTTCCCAGTTCTGACTGAAGTCTATGTAAACTACCAACATTGAATAGGCCTGGAAGAATTGCAATGTACAGACTTGCTTTTGTACAATCATAGTCCCTTATTCTGGTGCTGTAGGTCTGAGCAAGTCATCTTTCAAAAAAAAAAAAAAAAAGCCAAAGCACTTTACAAAAAAAAATACAGCCTAAAACTATGATAACGCCCATCGCACTAGGAACATTCTGTAAAATCCAAGCTGAGGCAGGCATTCCATATTCATTTCACTTGAGTGTTAGCCATACACAGTTTTGATTTTAACAGTAGCAAAGAATTTGGCATCTCTTCTCAGGGACTCTCATCACAGCACGACAAAAAATCCACACTGTAGAGCTATGCAGCCTAGGAACACCTGATCACAGTTATGCTTTTAGTTCAGCTCCCTTGATGATGAATTCCCAAAGGCAATGTTTTGAGTTTGTAGAGAAAATCTATCTCTGGCATTAAACTCAAAGCTACACAGGGATGCAAATACATTACATAGAAGGAGAAACTCCAAGACGAAAACTACAATTCTTTCAACCAGTTTAAAAGCTTATCTTGCTTTGCTTGGTGTTGCAAAATTCTGTATGCATGAATATATGCAAAGCTGAACTAGCATTTGGCCACACATAATGATTAAAAAATAAGAGCTGGGACTCAGTTCTCAGAAGGATCAAATCCGTAGTGGCACTATTTCATCCTCAAATTCGACACAATCCTGTACAAAATCTCAGCTGACGGGCACTAAGTCATATGAAAGGCAACGTACAACAGCAAAAGCTGAAGGGCAATATTCCCAGTTCCAACATCTCCTCTTGGTTGCACATGATAGTAATGAATTCTGATAATCTGCTTTCCTTATATAGCTCCCTACAGCAACATCAGTGAGAGATCTGTATACATAAGCAGAGCAGAATAACAAAATAGAGAAGTTATGCTGATTAGAGTGGTAGAAACAGTTAGATTAGGTCAATAGGACATGGGGATGAGCATGCCCTCACTATTGCCCGAAGTACAAGCATTACATTGACCACAGTGATAACTGTGAATGAGCTCTAAAATATGTGCAGATTCATTATCTCTGTACAACATTGCACTAGCAACAGGAACATGAAGCACAAATAACTTTTAAATGCAAATCTTCTTTTTGAGAATGCAGGTATTTGTTTTGCAAAGCAGGACACTATATAAATACCATCTCCACTTTTCCTCCAAGCCAGCATTTGAAGAGATTTCTTATTTATTTTTCAAAGCCTACTGCATTTGCAATAAAAATGCCTAACTTAATTACTATGGCAATACAGGGGCACATTTGCTACCACAGGAAAGGAATTATGCCATTATGTCTCTTTCTCAGATTAAGAGCTAAGAAACAAAAAATATCCTGAACTCACTAAATATTCTAGCCAGACTTTCTACCAGTCTCTTCATTGCTATAAAATATTCCAAAGGGAGAAAAAGTTATTACACTTTAGTGAATCTCAAGAACAAATGAAGGAAATGTAAGCAGAACAGTAACTCAGAGATGATGGTTGGCAGAGAAATGTGTGTGTGGGCGGGTGATTTTGTTTTTTTAACTGTCCCAGTAATCATGGGAAGAAAGTCAGCACACAAGCAATTTGCCCATCAGCCATTAATTGTCAGTGACTGCTACCACAGTCATTCAAAAACCATTAGAAAGGAGAGAAGGAAAACTTATCACAAAGGCATACACAATCCAGAACAAACACTGTTTGCACACAAATTGTAAATGTGGATTGCACTGCCACCAGAATACACACTGTTGTCTCTGCAAAGAATATGCATGAAGACAGAATTACAATATTTGTGCTGCATAAACAAAATCTCAAAAATCACACTCCTCATCTGAATAGGGAACTCTAGAAGTCAATCAATAATGGCGGCCTACCCTGAGAAAAACGCAAAACCTCCTTCTCAGAGATGACATATTTCTCCACCTAATCTAGTGCTCTTCAGTGGACTTCAACAGAAGCCATTCAGTGGGTTTTGAAAAAATCCCCTTTCACCTTTCACTAATTGAGAGTTTATCTGGGCTTCTTTAAAAAAATAATAAATCTGCAGAATTCTTTCAACATTAACCTAAAAAAAAATAGCAGCAACACGATTTGCCAGCTTTATTGTCTTGTACTAGTGTCACTCATAATTTTACTGTTGCTTAAGTAAGAGATGAAAGTATGTTTATTACCTTCTTTTATCACTAAGAATTAATTCTAATTCTGGTTCTGCCTACCTAGTGATAGTGCGGATAGAATAAATACTTCAGATCTTTACTAAAGGAAATGTTCCTTAAAACAAACAAATTTAATTCTTGCAGGATTAAGATTAGGGGGAAAAGATTGCTTGCTTTTACTCCTTGCTAGACTAAATTCTACTGTTTTTAAGCATATGTTACATTCCATTTCAGTCAGCAAAACAACAGAGAATTCAAGGTAGGCGTAACGAAATTTCAGTGCAGTACCATTTACTGAAATGGATAACTAGGGCTGTATTTTTCTATCCAGCTTCATTGTTTAGTTTATTTATAGAAATTTACAGGTTAATAGATATATTCTAGCCACAATCATGAAATTTTTAAACAAAAAAGTGATGTGCTAATTCTAGCAAGCAGCATAGCAAGCAGCAAGTAGGGAATATTGTTCTACTCACCATGATCAAAAACCCAAAACCCTAATTTACCTTCTGAAAAATTGACACCCAGATTTAATGAATAATGTAAACTACTCAGTAGATGTCAAATATGGCACTATGAGACCAGACATCATAGGCAAGCATGAGACCAGAAGGATGGTGATAAAATCCTTCAAGAATCTGAAAAAAAAGGATATAAAGGGATTAAAACACAGAAAGTTCAAACAATTCTGAAAGTCCCCTATGTAGTGAACTGGTATTAGATATGGTGACATTTAATAGTTGGGAAGGCATACAGTTTAAAATCTATCCATACCATTTTTCAGTACTCATCCGAGCAACAGTGTACAGTCTTGTACATTAATGTACAGCTTGCAAATGCAGGCATATTGTTTGAGCTGTGAAAACATAAGATAAGTTAAATAGTGGTGGAGACAGAATGCCCAAGGAGAAATATCATGGCACAGAAAGTGACCACAGAGAACTGAGGGGTAGAAAAATACATGCAAACATCTGTCTGAGCAAAGTGGACCACCAGAAAAAACGTCAGTTTTAGTGAATACTACAGGAGACTACAACTTGCAGTAGCCTAACAACCCTCATTAAACCTGCTGAAAACACAATGATGAGACTGAAAAGTCTACAGAATTGCCTGCCCCTCAAACCACCAATAACAGCTGAGCTTTACCACTTCCATGGCTGAACCAGAAAGAAATAATTCTAGTCCAGTGGAGAGAATTGGAGGATCAGTTCAGGACAGAAACCCTTAAAATATGAATATCTGAGTATACAAAATATATCTGTCCCAAAATAGCTAAAGCTGACTTTTTTCACCCTGTTTGTAATGGTGAAAATTTCTAAAAAACTGACATAAATTGAAGAAAAATTGGTGGTCAAACAAAAGGCATAGGATGAAAAGTATGAGCTTCATCTTGTGAGAGCGGTGGCAGACACTTTCAGATTCAGTAGCTGCACATGACCATGATGGATCTATTAGGGGTTGCTGTAGTATCTCTAAAAGTGTTTAATTATGAAAGTGATATACAATTATTCTGGATGCTTTTTGTGCAGAAGGAACATGACTTTCAGATAAGGATAGAATGTTTCTATTTCTGTAATAGGAAAACTAGGATCACTGAAATTTTCTTAAAGGAGTAAAGAATGCAGAAATGTGTTCTTCCATAAGCAAAACCTTGCTCCCATGAGTAAGTGTTCTACTATAGAGAAGGTAAACTATAAGTATAAATGCTATAAGGAAAAACTTTCCTTTTCAGATGGCAAAACCACAGACTACTTAAGAGAAAATAGATACGAGAAATTCAGCTGATATTGAAGGATGAAATAGGTGTCTGCTAGTTTAAAAAAATAAATGATTTCTTATCCCTTGCTCCTTCCCCCCAGAAAAGCAAAACTTTTGGACAGAGCAACTCATGGCTTTCATGTTGGTGTCAGAGCTGAAAGATGAAATCAAAATTTCTAAAAATAAAACAATTCTCACAATTTCCAAAGTCCATTTGAGCAAAAGTACACTGAAACAAAGTCCAATGTCCAGTACATTTGACTATGCAGACAAAAGAAGCTGTAGCTTCTGAGTTATCTCCGGAGTCAAATGTTATCACTGCAGTGCCAGTACAGGAAAGGTGTAGGTTATGAACAGTGAGATGTTATCTAGACTAAATAATTTCTCAGACAAAATTGCTAGTTTGCACTCTTGTTAATGGTTTTGACAGCAAGACATGGCTTTTTTCCCCGTCTTTCACGCACCACAAGGAAGAGGACTGGGGGAAGAACTGGGCATTACTCCTTCGTACAGGGCAGCCCCCTGGGCAGCCTCCCAGTCTCAGGAGTTACCAGAATCTGGCCTGCATCGCTACAGAAGTATGCACATAAGTAGATAAGTAAGTATGGCTCATTTCTGTTTGTTTATAGCAAGTGAGTAGATCTATCTGGAATCCCTCTATGTTTCTATGGCCTTTTCATTTTTACAGTTGCATAGACAACAAAGATTCAACACTTCACCAGAATGTTTAATCAGAAATTATTATTTTGATAAAACATTAGGCTATATTCTGTAGAAGTTAATTGCATATAAAGATTTGATGTTTAGAAGAAACAAATTCTAACACTTCCCATCTGAATGCCACAATACTGCCCGTTTGCCTCACCAGTCCTTTGCTCCTGCCTTTACTAGGTGCAGGGTTTTCTCATATCCAGAGAGATTTTTCCCTCTTTATCTTTTTATGCTGAAATAATTCTAAAGTTTTAAGGCATCACATATCCAAATCTCTTTTTATATAGCCTGCAACATGCTCTCCACATCTCTGCTTTTTATACTTTCCACCTTTTACAGCCACTCATTCTACTCCAAAGCCTTCCACTACTAATTCAGAAAACGCAGCTCTTCCCAACTGTTCTGGCACCCACCATCCACTTACTAAATACCTATGCATTCCTCCCACTTGGGCAGACACACTCCTCAAAAAGCCTGAAATGTTACCACAACGCTTTTTTACTCTCCCACAAACAGTTCTTATCTGCCACTGGGTCCACAAGGGTATTAGTCATGAAAGACAGTGGCTTTTTAAAGTGCTCCATTACCTGTCAAATCTTAAATACAGGACATCTGTGCTCAGGCAGGATTTTCCAGCTCTATTTAACAGGGACTCCAACACTCACTTTGAGGGGGTTAGGCTAGATTCAAAGCCTAGGTCTTATGAAAGGAAAATTACTGAGGCCTTTTTTAAAGCCTATTACAAAAATAAAAAGAAAATGCAAGCCAGGAAGTCATAAGAATACGGATTCAGCTAAGACTAAGCAGAAACCTTGAGATAACTGTGTTTGTGAAGCTCAACCACTAAAGCTACGGAAAAGTTTGGATTCTCTATTAATGCATTTCGTTATAAGCAAAGAACAATCAAAGAATGTTGAAAAAAATGACACAGAATCTGCCTCTAAAAGTATCTGAAAAATACTGTGTGTTACTAGAGATATTAGCAAGTCCTCGTATTTCTTACTTGGTAGCAATATGCTTTGAAAGGTTTGATTGTTTCTTTGAAAGAAAATACCCACCAGGTCTGCCAATAAGGCAAACCTTCTATCAAACAACACCAAATTGTTTTTAACTTCTAAATTCAATGAAATTGCTGACCTTCTGAATGAAATTTAAAAGGAGGCCACTATAACGATTAATTTTTAAAAAGGAGAAGATCGTCACTCCTTTTTCGTTAATGATTTCTGTTGAAAACAAAAGCCTTCATAAAAAACCAGAGGGAGGAGAAATAGTAAAAATGAAGGTAGCTGGACATACTGTAATGAATACAAACCTACAAGCCCCTCTGCTAAATGTATCATGCTTCATTGCCACTTAGAAATCAACAATTGAAGCATTAAGGCTATAGAGAGAATAGAAATAAAAATCAGGTATTCTGATTTCTACTTATGATTAAATAATATTTCAGAAGGAATTTCAACCTTTTGTTCTTTATTGGCATCAAGGTCTTGAGTATGATCTTTGCTAAATATGGTGTCGTGAATTCTTTTTTATGTGAAAAGGTTTTCTTTCAGAATTTCCCACACTGGAGCATTCCTTTCAATGGTCCTTGCAGGAATATTTCAGGCCACCTCCATTCTCATACCACACAACTCCTGCATTTCAGTGGCAAAAATCAACCTCGTGCAGTCAGTAAAAATTTTGCTACTCGCTTCAGTGGTGAGTGGAATCCAATTTCTAGCTTGTTAAAGATGTGAATTGTTAAAACTCTGGCCCTATTTCTCCTGATGAGTTTAAAAAATCTCTCCCTCCCTTTCTAAATTTCATTACACATTCCAGCTGAAAACTACTTAAGCTTAGCCAGTTAACTTGGCAGCAAAGTGAAAAAGGGATGTTATCAGAAAATGGACGTAAGGAGCTCCAGCAGCACCAGCAGAAGCTCAAGTACCATAGCCATTTTGTAGTGGTCATGTAGTACTGGACCAGCTTTCAGTTGCAGTGTAGCTGAAATGGCACTGTCATGTTAGCTCCACCTTTCTGGCTCCATTTTGGGGTCCATCACATGTGAATGTGTTTATTTTATTCTGAAATAAAATTACAATTTGAAAAAGTTTTACAAAATAACAGTCAACTTTTACTGCCATTTTAAACTATATTATTCGTTGTATCTTACGCCACTAATGAACATGTTGCATTCCTTACAGTGGGCATTTATTATACATGTTATAATAAAGACTTTAAACTGTAAAGGACCATATGTAAAAAATAATACTTCATATGCCCATGGACTGTTTCAGCTGAGAGTCTCAGAGCAGTTTACAGGCAAAGAAGTTTCACAGACACACGAAAGGTGTGTTTACATGACCCCCTTTCGTAAAACACTGAAACTTGAAGTGATTTGTTTTTGTAACATCAGGAACTAATTAGAATGAAAGCCTGTGATTTTCCTTGTCAGGGACCATGGGACAAGTTAGTAGCTCCCTCAGCCTGCATTTACCAATCTTTAAACTCCTCGGGTCGCTGGAAGAGTTCCTGTCGAGCTGACAATACCTGTCCATGCAGGGAATCCTTGCAGCCTGTGCGCTGCACGTGCTGCCTCCAGGTCTCGGGCATCTCCCCATTTAAACACACAATCTGGGTGAGCAGTGAGAGCAGTGAGCACGAGACAGCCAACTACTAGCTGAACAATCAAGGAAAACACATTTTTTTCTATACTTTTATTCATTCTTGTTCTTTCAATTACCAACTCTATTCAAGATTAAGCTTAGTACTCTACAGGGATTTGTATGTCTGAGATTGTGAAAAACTGTAATGGTTCTGAAAGCAAAGTAATATTTAGTAGTCCATTACAGCTTAAACATCTTCTCTGTCACCCTGACAAATGTGCTCCAAGGAAGTGTTCCATGCACCCAAGAGTTTTCCCAGGGAGATTCCAGCAGGTTGCCCAGGGCTGGCTGCATTGCATGTACAGCCAAGGCTTGTCCATGTGGACAATTATTTTGTCCTCAATGTTATTCAAGGATGAACCAGGTTGTCCGGAGGAGTATCTTCTGAACTTCAAGGAACAAATGCTGATGAGGTACCCCCTTTCTTATTTTTATTGTAATTATTATGACTTTGGCATTGAAGGTTTTTTTGGTCAATTAATGTCCAGCTGGTGTTGCCAGCACAATATGCCCTTCAAAACATCACGACATTTCCATTTATTTTTTAATTGACCCAAAATTGAAAATGTAGACTGAAAATAACATGTTCAATATGTACTTCAATGACAGAAAAAATTCATTGTGATCAATATTATTACAAGCAACGCCAGCTCCATTACAAAACTGATGGCATTAAATACTACTTAAAAATGGGGCTAATAAACTGCAAAATATAGTTCTAAGTAAAAACTCTGTGGTTTAAAGGTGCAATATTCTTATCATCTGGAAACACCTGGATTTCAGTCAAAACTGGAAATTAATTTGGTAGTCTGTCAATCCATTTCCTAATTCCTAGTCATCTGTTCATATCACAAAGCCACCAGGCAGGAGTGTGTGATGGTCACTTCCTACTCAGGAATGACTCAGGCCTGGAATAAGAAGGGTTTTGATGTCTGAATTGAAACGTGTTTGCAGAGCAGTATCAAAAGTTTGCAGCAAAAATACTCATGTGTGCCTGGCACTTTCTGCTGAACTCTGTAAGCACTGCTTGCCTGCCCTTGGGAAAATAAAAAACACACCAGTCCTTGGCACAGCAACTCAAAACATCCTAGAGGAGACGACAGTTTAAAATGTCTAGGGACAATGTCATGCTCTTCATTGTGCTCATATTTTCTCTCAGGATTGATTAATCTGACATTATATTCTGCACCACACCTGGCAGAGGAGCTTATTCAACATGTTTTCTCTCTTGCAGGATAGTATCTTTCCAAGGCTGTAACAGAGAAAGCTGATGTGTTTTAAAGTAAAAGAAATAGGTCCCTACACATTTTTTCGAGGAACACATAAACGCCCCATCCTCAAGAGAGGATGCAGAGAAGGCCAGGTTCTGGCTCTTAGATAAATGTGATACTTCAGAGCCTTGAGTATTTTGCTAAGCTCTGGAGAGGATCAGGATTTGAGATGCAAGCCTGTGATCAGCCTTTCCTCTTTTCTGTCTTCAGCTATCTCCCTCTTCACTGTGCAGCCTTTCTGGCTTGTCATTTTGTACTCGATTCCCTACCCACAAATAAATTCCCAACATGGGAATCTGAATTCCCATGGGTCACCACATATCAGATGTTGACGCAAGTATCCGGTAGGTGCCCACATCAGCTACAATGGGGAATGAATTTCTTTTCCCTTCACATAAACAGCACCTCCTCAGCCATCTCCTATCCATCATGGCTCTGCACTGCTCTTCCTCTCCCATTTGAAATCACTTAACATGCCCATATCGAGACAAAACAATACTGTATTTTTCATGGAGAATATGAACTGTCATTCAGACTCCAGTCTCCAAATGGCTTCAGTGAAGGAGAGTTAAATCCACTTTAAATGTTTCGGAAATTTCACGTGAGATAGGCAGGTGGATAGACAGAAAGTTTTTTCAATACGGTTGGCAACTGTTTTTTGTTAACTGAGGCCAACACGAATAATAACAGATAACATACACTAACTAAATTTTTACGAATTACATGGCTGCCATGGACCATGGACTGAAAACTGTACTAGAGACAGACACTTGTGCGACCTTTATTTATCTGTGGCTTAGTCATATGTTATAAATTAATATTAAGATAAAATTCTCCATGAGAGCTTTCCTGAAAAAATGCACATATGAACCACTGATAAAATAAGCAAAGATCTCTTTATATATAGTCATGTCTCATTTTATATAGAAGCATTATTTTATATGGTGACCTATTTGATAACTAACAACACTCCAGCATTTGAAGAAAAGAATTAAACTATGCTCTTACAAAGTCTAAAAAAGAGACTCTCCTCAATATATTTCCAACAGCAAATATAATTCCTTGGAAACAAGGTTTAAAATAGTAATGCTGGTAGACCCTTGACTAAAGTGGAACAAATGGTACCATTTAACACACAATGTAACTAGCACTTAGCATTAGATATCAATCATGACTTGTATAATTTTAGGAGTTCTTGTTTTAATGAAGAAAAAAACTAATTTTCTGAAGCTGGTGTCTTTCTACTTTGGTTTCCTGGGGAAATGAACCTTATGGGTTCATACTCTCTGTCTGTTCACCATTTCCCTCCATTAAACTCTGAATCTGTTGTTAGTTTTCAACTGAATTTAGCTGAGATGCAGATATCTCAAAGTTAAATACATTGTCCCTGCATCAGATAATGTCATACCTTGAATTCAGCAGGTACTTGTCTGGCCTACACAAGCCGATATGGTTTGCAGAGACAACTTAAAAAAAAAAAAAAAGCCACTGAGAGAAAAATTTGTGGGCAGTAAACAGCAGAATACCATGTTGAGAGACACAGTGCTCAGGGTCACGCAGCGCTAGACAAAACCCAAAAGCTAGCTTTCTCTCCCAGTTCATATCAAGATCCATTCATACAACAGAAACAGGGACTTGATCTGGAGCTGCAAGATGTCCTGGTAATGCGTTGTCCACTCAACAGTGCAGGGCACTTTCTCCTCATCACACGTCCTCCCCCTACCCCCATACAGCACTGCTCTGGTCAAGATTCACATGTAGATCTCTGATATGGATTCATCTCAATCAGCCAAAAACGCCCACACTCCTTTGTACCCAAGATTGCTGAAAGATTTGTTTTCAAACTCAAGGCTACCACTAGTTCAATCAAATGAAAACCTGTTTGTGGGTAAGTATTTATCTCTACAAGTCGCTACTAGTGGGCATTTCCACAGGGTATCCATATAAGCTAAAAGTTCACTACTTCGTTTCCAGTGAAAATATATATGAGGGAAGCAAGAAGTAAAGCTATACCCATAAAACCAGCATTCCTATGCCCAAAAGCATCTACGAAACAAAAATATGAAGGGTTGATATGTCTTACTACAGCACAGTGAAGAATCAGGTAAACAACGAAAAATTGTATGTTACTATGTTTTTGATTTACTTTAAGTTGCAGTCAGTGTTGGATGAAGTTATGCATATGCTTGACTATAAAGCAGCTTGCTCTTACTAAAAGGAAGGACATTCTACAGGATTGTGACAGAAATGCTCAAAAATTCTGTGTAAATAACAGTGTGGCTAAAACTATTGAAAAAATGGCTTGTGTCATAAAGCAGTCTGGGTCATATCTATTTTTTGATGGAAAAAAAAAGTACTGATAGGTATTCAGCATGAATTAAAACAAGCAACGAAGTGCTCCAGTCTTGAGACAATGTCTTACTCATTTTACATGCTCAGTTGCAAAATCTTTACAAGTGAAAAAAAAAAATTATTTATAAATAAAACCAAAGTTTCAAACATAACCAGATTTTTAAATGCCCATCACAAAACAGGAATTATGGAGGTTAATCATAATGTCAATTATTTATTCTTTCTTTTCATTATTTACTTTTATTCCATATAAATAATCTTCTCAAAGGAAGAAGAAAAGTATCAGATAGCAAATACAAAAAAGAACAACTAATTTAAAATCTTGTTTTTTGAAGCAGTAGAGTAGGGTGAATTTTATGCCTAATAATAATACCTCATAAATCTATAGGATCTCTTTGTATACGATTTATTTGCTGGCAGCTGAAGTTAAAATGGATATATGCAATGGTTCATTATGTAGTTTGAACTCTCAACACGAAACTGAAAATACATTAAATGTAAGCAACATAAGAAAGTCCTAGATTTTATTTATTTCGTACCAACAGTCAAACAAACTAACGACGTTATGAAAAGCTATTAATTTTAACAAAGTCTGGTGAAATTTGAGGAAACACTTGTTTTGAATTCCTGTTTACATTTGTGGAAATATAACAACAGAAGTGTCCATATAATCTTTCCTCTGACACCGGAAGTCTAAGTGTAATTTCTACCAGAGTTAGAGAGGAGGAACACCTGCTGGAAACAAGCAAAACAGTCAAGACTGCAGACTAATTGCTGGGCTTCAGTATATACAATCCTATATATTGCAGTATATACAATCATATACTTCTAGGATTAGTACAGGGCACGTAAAAATTGTGAGGCAGTAGCTTAGACCGGGACCACGAAGTGGGACTGTATGTTAAATGGTGAGGTTCTGAGAAAGAAGATTTTTTCAGCATTAAGGCACTCTTAAAATATAACACAAAATTGTTTGAAAATATTTTTCCTGAATCTTAGCACCATTTAAAGACATTTCTAAACTGAACATGCAGTGAACAGAGATGCTCCTGTGTCTCACAAGACATGTGTCCAGCTAAAAATGTGGTACCTAAAGTTCCAAAAAAAAGTAAGGAAAAGTGGGCTTATTTGCTCATGTGAAAGACTGTTGGTCTCCTGGCATAGTTATACCCTTGAAATTGCAGATAACCTAATCAGCAACCACCCTTATGATTCTGGATTTAACATTTGTCTTCTGTTTCAGGTTTTTTATGCTGGCAATAAACATATATTATATATAAGTATATAATATAAACATATAGATATACATGTTTAAAGTTGTTATAGCAATAAATTACAGCTTTCATTTTTTTTTGAGAAATTCTGAAATGCTTAGAGATGATTGATCAAGATGATAGTGTTCTCAAAGAAGGGAAGAGAGCTGAATTACTGAATTTGTGACTCCTTTGCACACTGCATGTGCCATGCAAAGCCCTGATAAGGAACTCTGCTATCTGGGTGGAAAGGAAAAGGGAGAAGTTCTACACACCATGAAGTGGCAGGGCAAGGATATACGGAGATGGAAAGTACTGCTGTTACCAAAGGGAATGGAAGACAGGAGAGGTGCCCGAGGACTGGAGAAAGGCCAATGTCACTCCAATCTTCAAAAAGGGCAAGAAGGAGGACCCAGGGAACTACAGGCCGGTCAGCCTCACCTCCATCCCGGGAAAGGTGATGG
>Ga0065711_1033769_pt1 | contig 24860 bp, 11 predicted proteins | sample Hoacrofraction12_FD_59098 | JGI IMG/M metagenome (GOLD analysis project Ga0065711, IMG submission 59098) | Hoatzin crop microbial communities from Cojedes, Venezuela - Epithelial fraction 12 v2 (version 2) | ecosystem: Host-associated > Birds > Digestive system > Esophagus > Crop | place...
CCCCCCCCCGTGATAATGGTGATGACCAAAACTGAAGATATGCCATACAGAGTAACCTAATGGTTTCAGAAAGGAATGCACGATATAGCAGAATAAATCAACTAACGTGACATAAAAGAGCAGGGGAACATTAGTTATGCATCTCGAAGACCATAGCATTTTCTTGTTTAAACTCCTTTTATTTCTTCTGAGACAGACAAGCTGGACTCTGATGGCATTTTATTTAAGAAGTCAGAGGCTATTTGTTCATATGTTGGGGTTTTTTCTCCTCAAGGCCAGCTGAAGAGAGTTAGGGTAGAAGGACAAGTCAGGAAGGAACAGATATGAACAGCTTATGTGGACTTGGGAAACTGCACCATATGGAAGAAGTCTACTAAATTCTGAGCTTGAAATATTGTTGTTGGTTTTTTTCTTTTCATTTTTTCTTTTTCTTTTTACAGTGATATATTTCTGAAGTTGAAAGCACTGAGTCTGCACAAACCAGACATGTAACTAGAAGAAGTCTTGTGAAATATTTAACACAGTAAGATTGATGTGTGACTACAGAATTGGGAATATCATAGAAACTGACTACATTAGGATGTGATTTTTCTTCCAACATAGGTGATAAAGAGGTTATCAAAGACTTCTCTTGTGCACATTCATGTATCAGCAAGGTGTCGAATGTAAGAAAGAAAGGCTTACCTTGCAGAAAACAAAAAATCTCACATATAAATGTGTCATTTGTAAAAGTAAATCCAAAAAGCCCACCAGTTAAACTAAAGTATCAGAAAACAGGAGAAGATTCTCATAGGAAGTACAGAACTTCCTTCTAACAACAGGGTACTGAAAGTTGATACATCGCTCAAAAAACTTCGTAACACAGATAGAATAAACCAATGAAGAGGAAGAATGACATTGAATCAAAATGACTCTCAAACTCTGTTGAGATAAATTTTAAGTGGAGAGGAATGTGTATTACTTCTATGGAAGTACTTTCCATCATTTAAGAATATAAATACAAAAAAGTTATTTCTATCTTCATGACATCAGTGAGATGGAATAAACAGAATGGAGAGTAGGGAAGTCATTTTAAGTGTCATTGTAAATCAAGCAATAGAGACTGTTGCTGACAATTTTAAATATTTTATAAAAGAAAATAACAAATAAACAGCAGATAAATAGGTAATAATGTAATAACAGTATGAAGTAATTAATTTCAAATGCCAGTATCTGTAATTTTGAGCATGAAGAAGGTGAACATCAGTAATACAGCCTTTAAGAAAGTAAAATTTTTCATTAGGTTTAGACACTGCAATGGAAAGTATTAATAGTCATGCTTTCAGAAGTACCTACTGCTGGAAATTTTATTACCAGAAAATGAATTAAAACTGTAATCTCAACCCATCAAATTTTGGGGTTTTTTTGTTAGTTTTTTCACAACAACCATGAGTAAAGAAGGGTCAGGGTTTGTGCCGATTTAATGTTTTTAGGTTCTTTAAGCAGCTGTGAAGTGTAGAATTTTATTTGGATCAGTTAGGATGATAAATTCCATGACACAAATGTGAAGAAACTACTTTCTCCTGTGGGTCCTCCTCCCTTGATCATCTTGGAATCTGAAAGTAGTTGGGAGGGTTTGTATCTGGGTTTTATTATTTTCGGTACAATGCCTTGCATCTGCGTTGCATCTTGATAGAAGTGATGAGACTCCGATTATTGTTAGGAAATACAAGCAGGTTCTAAAGTTGAAAGCTTCAGTGAGTAGAGCTTCAGTGAGTCATCAGCGCACAGAATATTTTTTGTTGCAAGGAATAAGTTTATACAGCTGAAATCTGCTGGTTGGCAGTAAGGAACTGCTTTTGTGGGTGAGAACTACAGGAACCTGACTTATACCATAGGATTTGCTCATTGTGTGTAGATAGAGAGGAAAAAGGCTGGTTACTCTTCCTGAGGTGCCTATAATGGACTGAAATCCTTTTCTACATCCCAGTGTTCAGATGAAGGAAATCTCTAAAAGCGGAGATGAGACTGAGCTTGTAGCCTCTGTCTGGGAACTTAATTTGGCCTATATAAACTGAGGTAGGGAGAAAAGGAGGGCAGTGTGAGAAAGGGCAAGAAGGAGAGACACAGCGTCTGCTGGAACAGTATTAATCAAGAGGAGACTCTCAGCTGAGGAAGACCACTACAGATTCTGGACTGCCTGTACTGCAAAATAGACGTACAGCTTTAGCTAGAGCACTCTGGTTATTAGTAACACTAGAACTATGGAGGCAACAAAAATGATTACAAGAATGTAGAACCAGTCATTAAAAGGTAAAATCAAAGGTAATCAAGTAGATCATCTGTCCCAGATAATACAAACCAATTTGTAGTACCTAAGGTCTACAATAATAGCTGTGTGAAAGGACAGATAAATAGAACGACACTGCCAGAGATATTCTGGATAATAAGCATCGATCAAATGCCAGCCAGAAGAATGGGCCTAGCTGCAAATATTCGTTAAGTAAAATCTGCAAAAGAGTTACAAGACCATTTCCACATAAGGGAGTTTATACCATTTCTCAAAGGTTTAGAGTCCCAACAAAGGATTTTGCTGTGAAGGAACATCAAAGACCTTTTTTTCTTCAGAACAGATCCACTACTGAAATTAATGATAAGGCTGACATTCCAGTTCCTTTGAAGATGAGGGGAGTTTTACAGCTGATTTCAAAAGGCAAATTTTACTTAGGAAGTCTTGGAGTGAAAGGTGTTTTCACTTTACAAATACCTTAAAGCCAGCTAAGCAGTTGTTAGCTACACCATGAAGTATATGGCTAGATATCTGAGACTAGTCCAATAAGGAAAGGCTTCTATCTAATCTTTTTTGATCTTTCTTAAAAGAAAACACGACAAATCAGTGCTGAGATATGGTTGGTAATTCCAGACAATTTCTATTTCTAGGCAATATGTTGTCAATATAGAGTCCTCCATTAAAAAGGTGTTCTGCTTTTGAATGTATTAACAGACTTGAATTTCCTTCACCCAAAAAGGGTATAATAAAGCAATGACACAAAATCAAAGACAGTCCCCTTCCATCCTATAAATTGCCTGTCCTGAGAGGTTTCAATAAAATAAAAGCCATCCATTAACATACTTCATTGATTCTTACTCATTTCTACTTTTAGTTACTTTCAACTTCCCTGCTGAGGATAATGGGACTTGACATGCACACGAGGGGAAATGTTTCACAGCAACTAATCTATACAAGATTATCCTGGCTTCCTAAGACACCCATAGTAATATCTGGTATTATAAACTGTCCAGACTGATGAGATAAACAAGATTCAGTCTGACTTTTGAGCGAAATTTGATGTTTCTTTTGTAGCAGAGCAAAAGCCCTTTTTCTGCTAATTTTTCCACGAAGTTTGTCTCTTGCTGCCCTTGCTGTCCATTTAAGGCTGAGTGCATTAAATCTTGGTGAACATCTGAAGAATAAGGGCTCAAGTTGCTGCTCTGCCTGATAGCCTCTTTGCTTCACCTTGTCTGTCTAATTTCTTTGCAGCTGTCAACCCCTAACCTCAGTCAGCCCAGAACTGCATGCATGTCCTTACTTACAGGCCTTAGCTGTCTTTGGTAGAGAGGGAGTAGCTGTTTGCCTGGTCTCAGCAAGTCCCTTTCACTCAAAGTAGAGAGCCTGGAGGTTTCCCAAAATGGAGGGTAGGAGACCACTGCAGTGACTATTCGCCAAGTTATAGTCAGTTGAGGAAATCACCTAAGTATATGCACAAAAGCATGTGATCTCCTGTTTTGCACTGATCACTAGGTAGATTTGGTCATCAGTGTCTTTACTGCTTTCTAAGGACTGAATCCAGAGGAAATACAGATATACTTTTAATGTTCACTTGTTTCATGGCTCAAAAAAAGGACACCAATCAGCCCTACGTCCTTATTTCAAGGTTCTGTATACACACAGAACCTAAGAAATTTTGGAAGAAATGTTTCCCCACTTCCTAGAAAATTAAGCTCTCCTAAGATACTTTAAACAAAGATTAAGAGAAATTAGCCAGAAGAAACAACAGAAAACAAATTTTCAGACAAATTGTTGTCATTAAGCAAGTCAATCATTGTCATCTCTCTACTGACTAATGCATACATAACAAATTATACTATTGAAATCTGTTTGCAGCTAATAATTTGAAGTAAACTTGGAAAGTGCTCAGACAATGTGCAGGAGTAGACAGGTGGAAAAACATGTCAGCATTTTCAGAACAAAGATTTTTAATCCCATAATCATGGTGTGCATTCCTGACATGCAACTAGATTGATTTCAAGCACTGAATCTTCCTCTTCATTGATTCTGTTTCATAACATATTATCTCATTTTAAACCATTACTCACATCTGTACATTTGAGTATTTTGTAGGCTTAATTAACTAGATGTTTATATATAGGGAGACGTAGTTTATAAATATTTGTATTTATATTAATATGTATAAGTTTTTCATTTCTCGTGGACCTCCAAAGCAGTAGCTCCAGCAATGGATTATCCTGGAGTCACTGAAGTAAAACCATGCACCAATTTGTTTAACCTGATTTTACTTAATAAGACTGTCAGAAACGAGCTAAGAGATCTATGCCACTACATAGAGTGTGGGTCAAGTTCCTGTGAGCTGCTGAGTACCCACTGCCAAAAGCTGTGTGCCCTTGAGTTGGAGAAAATCCAGAGCAGTACCATTGATTTAAGTGTGTTACTCCAGATTCACAGCAGGACAGACCTCATGTCTGTGGACACAGCATAGAGGGGCAGTATCAGACATTCTGGGGTAAAGATCTTTCTGTCTTCTGACATGGTGCCACTTAGTTTCCTATACTGTCTAGATAAATGTGCAGATACTTGCTTTTGTATAGGCATGTTTTCTAAATAAGACAGAGATTGTGGCTAAATGTGGTAAAACACTCATTGCTAAAAACATTTGGCTGTGTGGCCTAAGGGCAATATTTGATTTGGTTGATAACACTGATATCAGGAACTGATATTATTACTAGTATCTTACTGACAACGAGTTTTTAAAATGTTCCAGGTGAATTCAATGCTACTTTAAATGAAAACTCAAAATACAGGAGATGTTTCACTGATAATCCCATGTTAAAACCACTAATAAATATCATACTAATGTACACAGAAATGAGTTAGCTCATCAATTCCATCTTACTACTGTTTCTTCAACAACAGAGTATTACAAGGATGCCAGGTCTGCTTTCTGTATGCTGCTCTTACACAGATTGTTGAGTTGACCTCAAGATCCAAAGGCCATGTATTCAGATTTATTTAGACATTTAATAGCAAACACATGCTCAAAGCAGGATTTTCTCAGAGGTGCCGGAGTTGACTCACTGTCTATTTCACCTGATTTTCAACGAGTTACAGAACTAGGATTCTCAGTGCCCAGCTGAACTTTCAAAATTACCTATCTGCATCTCTCATTGCTTAAATAACTTAGCGAGATTTTGGCCCAAGGATGTTATCTTTGAAATGTTTAGCAATATACAAAAATTTGCCTAAGCTATAGGTTGACGATCATGTCCTGAAGGATAAATCTGTAGGCACAATGAAACTATCTACATTAAGATTAAAGCTCTCCCGCAAGATAAAGAACAAGCTTTCTAAAGGTCCATTATAAGATTAGGTCCTAAATTATCCCAGAAGACAAGGCCTTTTAATCTATTTCTATTTAACTTAGCTTTCTTTAAATAATTCTTTCTGTACATGTTTGTAAAAACAGAAGAGAATGCAGTCTACACAGTGTGAGTGTTACCTCTGGAAAAAAATGATGGTGAGATAACTCTTACTTAAAACTAAGAAATGTTCCAATACTCTGTAAATGATATTACGGGAAAATTATATGGGAAAGAAACAAGTTAAACACTCTGCCAAAACTATTTTATTGTGCTATAAGTAAAGAATGAAGTTTAATTCCACCCAAGAGGAATATGAACCTATTCCTTGATAACTTCATTTGCAAATTAAATCATTCCAGGATTTACGTAAATAAATGTTTCTCATGTGTGAAAAATAGAAGGAGAACTATACTTGACTTTCAGATGCTAGATCACAGTTATCAACATACAAGGCTCATTTTAGGTTGTCTGCCCAAAGCATCACATGGACTGAACCAAATTCTCTGCAGGCACTCAAACAATTAGAACTATCTGGTTCTTCTTTTGGATGTAGCCTAAGGCGTCCATACTTAGACACACACACACAGAGTCCTGCTGTCAATAGCAGTGACACATTAATGGAGAGTAGCTGGAGTACGGTATACTGCAGTGATTTACTGGTGCTGACATATCTCTCCTCTGCAAAGATTATGCTCATCTAGGGGCCATGTGAATGACCTTAATACCAGAGAAGTATCAGTTGAAGAAGAGGAATAAAAAATATGAAAAATAATCTTATATTTATATAAGTATAAAAATAATATATAAAAATAAAAAAATATAATCTTCTATCATAGTATGATGGACAAACTCTGCTAAATTCAAAACCCAACTGTCATTTTTAGAGTGAGTTGGGAAATTTGGGAGTGGGTTGGTGGGTGGGGGGGGTAAGTAAAGTTCAAGGCATTTCTTTCTCTTTTTTAAAAATAACTCTCCAATTATTAAAAAATAAATAAATAAATAAACCCAAAGTGACAAACACAGACATAGAATTATTTTTCATGGTTTTTTCCCCATCATTTTTATAACTTACTTTTTCATTTGGTCACAGTAAAAACACTTATCACTTTGATTATTTTTCTAAATTCAATTGCACTAATGAAGAAGACATGTCTTAGGAAGCCGTATTAAGATTAATGACTTTTACATTTAGGCAATTCTGAAAGTTTTTACAAGTTGCGTGTCTGCAGGACCCAGACTAGTCTGCATGTATTTTAAAAGCCTTCTTACATGGAGAAAATACTGTACATCAAACGCTCATCTTTTTGGCTTCAGTTCTATTATTTCAATATATCTTTCTATTCGATTTCTGTATACATGAAAAGAAAAATTATGATAAACTAACTTAACAAGCAATAAATTGTTTTCTTTAAGCACAAAATTAAATCTCCGTCTCACAGTTTGCCTACATGTGTATGCAGAACTGTTGATAATTCTGTCTGACATGTCACTTACTGAGCTGGAATAGAAAGTAGCTATGGTTACAGCCAAGAAGCTTTCTCAGACTTTGCTCACCTGCACTCAGTCAGCTAGAGGCTCTTGTGCGGGAGTGGTGACCCTGATTTGAGGTCTCTGATCCTATAGCCAGACTGTTACCTGTACTTGATTTAACTAGTTGACAGCTAGCTTGAGTGCATTTACACTATGCTGCAGTCAACACCTCTGAATCAATACGCCCCTTATTCTGCAGCTGTAAGTGTGGCTGATCGTTCTGCTACCCTTTCAGGTTGCATCATGCTTGATGTTATAAGGTTCTGAGTTCGGTAAGTTGAAGTTTGCCAGGGTTTTCACATCAAACTGCTTAAGAAAATGTAAATGACAATTTATTGAAAAGGTGAAAAGACTTTTAGGAAAAAGGATTAGTTTATGAACTGGCTGAAAAAAAGGTTCAAAATTGGATAAAAGGCATGGCTTAAACCCTTCTCAAAACAAAAGAAACCTCCTGCACAGGGAAAAAAGAACAGCAGGCTAAGGAGGAAAAGGATAAAACTACCCAGAAATGGTCAATTCCTTTTCTTCAGTAAAGATTAATGTTGTTTGAAATGGACTTGAGATAAAAGAAGTAAATTAGAACAAATAAAGACTGAGTGAAAGAAAAGGAAAGACTGTCATCCACCAACAGGAGTTGTGAGGGAGAAAATTGGTTCAAAAAGATTATTCATCCTAACCCCAGCCCCATCTCCAGGTCCAGGCAACATCCCTGATAAATCACGGCTTCCCAAATCCAAGCATTTACGAGCTGTATGGTTTTCTTCTTCTGTCAGTAGATATGGAAACAGGCTTATTAAACATATGGCTTACTCTTTTCTGCTACAGGTTGTTAGTCTTTTCTCAGCTTTACAGAGGTCAAGCACTTGGCACCAGTCCTGACAATGTGATGATGCCGAAATACATTTCCTGCTGCTGCAATAGACGAATACTCAGATGTGGTCTAGCTCCCTGAAAACAAGCTTATGTACATTCATACTAAGTTGCAATCACCTCAGGTGATTGGAAATCAGTCACTCAAAGCAGTCGGTACTATACCACATTTGTGGTCTGAAGATCCAACTTGAAACCCTGTAGCTCGATTTCCTAAAAGCCAGACACCCACAGTACAGCCAAGTTTGAATACAAAGAACAGGTATAATGCTAAGACTTTTGAACCCACTCTAATCTAAGCCTCCAAAGTGCACACATCCACTATGAGTACAGATCAATCCCCACGTAGCCCATGCTTTTATTAAGAAAGGGTTTTGCCCAACATAACAAACATTCTGCACAGATACAGGAATAGTTTGTGAAGTACCTAAGCCTTTTCATTATGTGCAATTCTGAACAAAGAACAGATTTTGACAGAATTTCATACATAATTAAAATTCAGGCATGCAAAAGAAAACCTAAAAAGTGGATGAAGGTATTATATTATTGCTCAAAAGATGAATGCTGTGCAATCTGCCTAGTGAATGACAGAGGTGTCCTACAGAGCAAAAGTGGGAGAAATATGACTGTGGAACTGAAGAATGAACGGTCATGCATTGTGACTTTGAAGTGACTTTGACTTCTGAGTGTTGAAGAACTCAAAATCCTAAGAAAATTGGACATTTTATTTGAGCAGGCTTTGTAACATATTAAAAAAAAGTGAAACAGAAATTAAGACAAAGAAGAACTATCACTTCTTAAGGCATAGAAGAGCAGCAAGGAGAAAGAAAATCAAAGAAAGACACCATGACCAAGGGAGTGCTACAAGGTCTCAAAGGCTAGAAACAAACTTTTGAAAAGTTATAAAATAAGTCATGTGCAGCTACTGGTCCATATTGGGATCAGTACAGTTTAATATCTTCATATACGACATAGACAGTGGGACCGAGTGCACCCTCAGCAAATGTGCAGACACCACCAAGCTCAGTAGTGCAGCAGAAAAACTTAAGGGATGGGATGCCATCCAGAGGGAACTGGACAAACTCAAGAACTGGGCCCATGTGAACCTCACAAGGTTCAACAATGCCAAGTGCCGGGTCCTGCACCTGGGTCAGGGCAACCCCCGCTATCAACACAGGCTGGGGGATGAAGGGATTGAAAGCATCCCTGCCGAGGAGTACTTGGAAGTACTGGTGGATGAAAAGCTAGACATGAGCCAGCAATGTGTGCTTGCAGCCCAGAAAGCCAACTGTACCCTGGGCTGCATCAAGGGAAGCGTGGCCAGCACGGTGAGGGAGGTGATTCTGCCCCTCTACTCTGCTATAATGAGAACCCGCCTGGAGTCCTGTGTCCAGCTCTGGAGCCCTCAGAACAGGAAAGACATGGGCCTGTTGGAGCGGGTCCAGAGGAGGGCCACAAAAATGATCAGAGGGGTGGAACAGGTCTCCTATGAGGAAAGGCTGAGAGAGTTAGGGTTGTTCAGCCTTGAGAAGAGAAGGCTCCAGGGAAACCTTATTTTAGCCTTTTGGTACTTTAAGTAGGCTTATAAGAAAGATGGGGACAAATTTTTTAGTAGGGCCTGTTGCAATAGGACAGGTAATGATTTTAAATTCCAAGAGGGTAGATTTAGACTGGATATAAGGATGGAATTTTTTACAGTGGGAGTGGTGAAACACTGGAACACGTTGCCTGCAGAGGTGGTAGAGGCATTAGACATAATGGAAGAAATAGGTTGGCTTTGAGTAGCAGGGTTTTGATTGAATTACCATGGTTAAATATTTGTTTAAGTCAGACTCGAGAAAAAGTACAATAATTAACTTCTTGGAAACTTAGTATACACTTTTTGTTTCAGGTAGGAGTAGTATGAGTAGATTTTTTTAGAGAAACATCTAAAGGAGACACGAGTGGTGACACTGAACTGTATTCATGCCCTTCTTTCATCAACAAAAAGAGCTGCAAGATATCCAGGGAACTTTCTGACGACATTGCTCAAATGCAGAAACAGAGAATATACTGGAAAAGTACTTCTAAAAGTTTGTATGTTTCACGAAAGCTGCCTTGCAAAACACCAATATAAAGAACTTCAAATGCTTCAAGTTTGATGGATGCTCTGATTTTTAAAAATCTCTGTGGAATCTCCGGTATAACATTGCATTTTATCCAGATTACCCTTAAACCTCTGAAGTACTCATGTATTAAGTATGAAATTTAATTCTCAGTCTTTCTGAGAATAACATGAAAGCAATTCATAGTTGCTTCTATTTGGGATTACATCAAAAAGACACAGCATTGTATGTGGCATGTAGAGTGTTACATAGTCTGCATTTTAATGTTTGTAATGCTTCTGTTAATAATGTCAAGACATTTTTGTTCCAACACTTGGCCAAGAAAGACCAGAAGACCAATCTAGCTTTAAGGCCATTTCCAGATGGATCTATAATCGAGATAAGATTACTTTATGGTGCATGTGAGATGATTAAGACTGTAGCATTAATTTAGTGCAGGATCTTGTAATTATTTTCCTCTAAAGCACTAAAGGAAATTCATTATTTTGTGTAGCTTCAGTATACTCCAATGATGAACCCAAACTGCAATTATTTTATAGGTTGTTGCCATGGGATACAATGTCTATAGGTTCTCAGCAAACAAGGCTGGTTTTTATTACATGCTATTCTTTAAGCCGTGGTGATTAAAATACAAGGAAAAAAATCCATCTTGGGAAGGAAAGGAAAGGAAACAGAGAATAAGGAACAAAAAATATCCAAAGGCTGTCTACAACTCGTTCATTTTTTCAAAACAGGGAAAGCAATTTTAGAGAAATATCTAGAATGAGGTACTTTCCATTACACAAAGTCCAGTCTCTATTAAAAATATTAAAGTAGGAAATGCCTAACAAATTGTATTATAAGCTACTCACTTAACCATTTTTACAAAACAACACACTTTGCAATGTCAATAAACTATGGGACCGATGTCATCAGTGAATGTATCTCTTCTGTATCAGTGTCACTTCTGCAATTCTAATACCTAAAATTTATGTGTTCAATTAAATTACAATGGATACTTCATTTATTAAAAATTTTTAACAATGACAGCTTTAGAAATTACCCAGATCACTATAAAGCTCAAAAAATATTAATGTCACTAGTTTTTTCTAAGTTTGTTTTGTTGTTTGTTTTTTTTTTCCTACCATGGCAAAAGATGTTGACCAGTAAGAGTAACATAATTAAGTGGCTTCTGAAATTTGGAAGACATAGCAGTTGCTTAAGACTTTGGTGGTTTGTTATTTCAATACCAAATATACAAGGGCAAAAGAGGATGACCACAAAACAGATATAGAGAATTGACAGAACAAGTGCAATTGACTAGATTATATTTAGTAAATTAGGTATTTCCAGATGCTTTCAGCTTTTGTCAGATCAATTTTTACATGTGTGTAACATGTACATAAACACTATAGAATGTAACTTTTGTTTACCTTTTTAAATTTAATAGCTAGAAGACTTTTACAGGGAAATGCATGAAGTCTTTACTAAATTACTTTACAAGGTATAGAGCGTCTCAGTTCTCTGTGGTGTGTGCAGTTCATCAAATACGACTCCTTTTTGATGCAATCACATGTTTCCTTTCATAATGCTCTTTTTTTAATTTCTCTATTAAGAGTAATAGAGGTTTGAGCTATTAGTATGAATCAAAGCAAAATCTATGTATGAAATATAAAATAAAGAACAGACATGAACGTTTCTTTTACCAAGGCTTTAGTTACACGAAGGTAAGACAACTTTAGTATTTTTTTCACCCATTTAAACCCAGTAGTGAAGCATTATCATGTTTTCCTATATTGCTGCCCTAGAACCGAACTCTGGTGATGTAGCCTCTCTGGAAAAATTCCACAACTCCACAGGAAGGTGTTTTGTCATTGGTAGTCACTGTAATCCCCTGGAAGGACTATGGCACAGATAATGGAAGGTAACCTCCATAAAAATTCAGTTTTACTGGAGAGCTCCTGCTGCCAGAATGCAGTTGCCCCATCCCAGTGAGTCTTGCAACAGCAAATTCCTAGCCTCGCACCATCTATTTACATGGAGTTTAGCTCTTCTGTACCTCATAGTATTCATGTAAGATCAGAATCAGAGTTAAACAAAGATTACTTTTGTCTAAGAGGTGCTGAAGCAAAATAAGGCAGATATAGACCAAGGCTGCTGAAAGGAATGCAGCCACAAAGGAGAAATCACAGCATATTAGTTAGCTGTTACTCAGGTAAGAATACAGCTCTTACTAATCAAGAATATAGATACAGCAACAATTAATAATTAAGTGATTTAGCAGATAGTTCTCCACTGTTAGCTCAAATGCACTGTTCATGTTCACTTGCATTATTGGTAAAGTAAGATATTGCAAGAGTACAGCAAGCCTTGTCTATGTCCTGACAGTTATTTAACTGTGGGAATACATCAGCCTGGATCCACTGGCATTGACTGTTCTCCAGAAACTTGCTACAAATGAAAAATGGTCAGGGTTTTGAACACTTAACTGAAATAACATCTTGCTTCATTCACATTAATGGAATGGCATGAGGAGTTATTTGAACACTTAATCTCTCAGTTCTGTGCTTGAAAATGGATATTTGGTTAGGATGGAGGAAGGAGAAGGAAGGATACATTCATACCTCACATAACTATGGTTTCAAATGACTAAGTCATAGTATTTAATGTAATAATCCATTAGAGTGATAAAATACATACATAAGTTATTGCTTGTTATTGCTCTTTGTTTTTCCGTAGAACTAGTTGCTAAAAATTAAATAGGTAACAGCTGAGGGGGCATTACAGCACAAACATTTAGATGTATCTATTTTATGCATAAAGGGGTCAAAGTAAACAAATTGCAGTACATACTACTGAGCACCATAGCCTGATGCATTGATAATGTACTTGGTTTAATCCAAGGAGTTCTAGTTATTTGCTAAGATATGTATACGTCCTCTTCAGAGACAGACTGTGTTTTTAATTAGGTGAATCATTTATTCCTGTCCACAAAAAAAGAGGATAACAAAGTCACTTTGTCCTCAAATGCCTTACTGTCTGGTATCATCTCCAGGGCAGGATTTGTAATAACTATATTTTCACCTTAATCTAGTCAGTAAATATACTTCTGAAAGTGGCTAGAATCTGTGCCTGAAGTCTGCTGCACTTCTGGTTGAAGACAAAAGACGTTGTGAGAGAGACAGGATTCTACAAACAAACAGCCAATACTTCATGCTTTAGCTATTCACAAGGAGAAATTTAACAGCCAGCACTGTTTTCCAGTAGTTATTTTACAACAGCTCAGTGTAATGCCTGGTTACTCTCAAGTACTACCCACTTCTTTTTCCACCTGCTTAAAAAATAGTACACAGCTTTTTTGAATTTTGAGTGCCAACAGGCTCCATTCTGCCTTCTCTCTGTCTAAAGCAATGCTCTGGAACCCCTTGATTTCTTTACTGTCTCCTATCACAGGCAGGCTAAATTTCAGCTTGCCGATCCTTTCCACTGGTTTGACTCACGTTTTTTTTTCTTTCCCTCAGGCCATGATCATGAAAAACGGTGTTTAAAGCAAGATGGCAGCTCAGCTTCTGAGGGGAGCCCTAAACCACCTCCCAACCACGGTTATCTACAGAGATGTACCTCTAGTCTCTTTGCCCAGCAGCACTTGCCCAGCCCTGGGTCCCCTCCCTCCCTCTTCAGGCTCTGCTACTGCTGGTTTGTCCCCACTTCTGCTGGACAAAGAGTATTTTTAGAGTATTTTTTACAAAAAGATATTTTCAGGGAAAATATCCTGAAAGGTTATATCCTGCAAGGGATATTTGTAGTCTTTTGATACAGCAATAAGTCAGAATTACAGCTTGTGCCAGCCACTGAAACTGAAGAAGCAGTGCTGCTTAGAAAGAAATTCATGCATGACAATACTGCTGCCACTGGCAAGGAAGTGTAAGAAGATATTAGAACATATTTCTTCATCTTTATTGCCCAAAAAGCAGTCCAACATAGCAGTAATGTATGTTACACCAAAGTGTCCCACTACTGCCCCCCATCACAGCCCCATTTCTGAGACTACATCTCCCTAAACGCTGGAAGGGCAAAGATCTTGATTAACTCTGCTGATTTTTAAGCACTTTGGCACTGCCTTTCCCAATCAACAGGAAAACAAGAAATCTTTCTATGGGACCAACTGTACAGTCCAGGATACAGTAAAATTAAGTCTCCTGTGATACCCATGTTCCCTGAGAGTGGAAATGCTCCATCTTGTAATGTCATCCCTGCAAGGTGTGAGCCAGAAGACAGAGAAGTTTTCAGACCTGGAAAGTGGTTGTAGGTATGTTTGGTGGTTGGTATTTTTGTTTGGGTTTATCATGTGCAGTTTGATGTCTTTTTTATAACCATAAAGATGGCATATTTTGGGGGCTTGTTTATGCTAGTGACATTTCAAAAGCCCATCTGCTTCACAAAAAAAAAGAATTCCTTTTGAAGAATGAAGTAGGAGCAGCCACATTGAAGCACACCAAGAGCCACCCCACCCAGTCTCCCAAGAAAGCTGAACACTGGATGCTGAGGAATTTGGTCCATGGAGGGCCTTGTCATTGCCTGGAACCAGAGGAATACTGTGGACACTTAATTTAGAACTGTTGATAAATTGATACATTTCAATGTCTCTGAGAAAAGTACTGCTACTTTTCCATGAAGATGCTGAACGTTGCTGAAGTTTTGCTTGGTTTACACATTGTCTGGGACAAAAAAACTGTTATACTGAAAATATTTCTGTCAGAAGTTTGGAACAAGGGAAAAATACTTAGGCTTAACACGTTACAAGGGTTAGTTTTTACTGAATTTCCAGAATCATTTATAGAGTCTTATGAAGTAAACGGAAATGGTTTGGGAAGGATGACAGAAATAAGCATGCAATCACTTTAGGAAAAATATATTTCTTACGTCTTTATAACCATTGTTCTTTACTCAGCCCTTTAAAGTCATTTTACTTCAGTAGTCTTAAATAACTTGAAGGCTTAAATGACACTCTTTACTCTTTAATGTTGTTTTCTTGCCTGCAGGCTATAACTATGAATCCTCCTGTAAGTACATCTCTTCATTAGCAGAAGTATATCTTTGGCTGTTCTGCATAACAGTATGGAGGATGATGCAAAATATGGATAAGAATTTGCTGAGACTGGGTATGTTCATACATCCAGAGGAGAGGTGAAACTGGGTTCACAAACAGAATATCTGGGCACAGATATTGCATTAGTGGAAGGAGATGCATCATGCATTATCAGCAAGGCTCTTTATCGCGAGTGTCACATCAGATAACAGTGCTCATTTCATTGTGTAACAGAGACAGTTATATGTAGCTTCTTGACCTTCCATTCTTACCCAGCTTTCAAGTTGCTTTCCTCAGGTGTTTTGCTGGGAAATAGCAAAGCCTCAGGATGCAGCTCAAATTTGACTTTATATGTGTGCATTCTGATCTGACAGTCAAAGTTATATAGTTGGGATTATCAGAACATATGTGTTTATGTTTTCCATTTCTGTTGACATATGACCGCTCTTACAACTTCAGAAACTGATTGTCAACCAGATTTGAATAAAATATGAAGGTTTAGAGTTGTAGAAGAGTTATCTCAAGAAGATTTGCTTCTACATAGACAGATGCATCACAGAAAGAAAAGCTGCAGGATGATCTTTCTGTTTGCTTCACAAAGATCACCTACAGGCAAAGAGGAGGAGATCATTTGCAGACAAGCAGAAAATGTCAATCAATCTTAAAAAACAAACCAAGTTGAAAAGCTGAATGGGGTTTGCTATTTCATCTTAAACAGAAGCACAATATTTCCTTTATTTTGCACAATACACGGTACTATTCCTGTATTACTACTTGCAATAGTTGTATCTAGTGGAGAAGAATGGGAGTTTATATTCTGTAAGAAAGTCTGGTGAAGGACGCTTCATTATACTTTTAGGAAAAAATGGGAGCTGAGATCAAATAATGTTATGAAAGCAGCAAACTGAGGATAAAACAAGAAAGATAGTGTTCCATGATTCGAACAGGATTTGTAAATAAGATTTCAGTCTCAAATTTCTAGGACTAAACTTTGAAGCTAAAAGCAAATGTATCTTGCTTTCTAGATGACATCCTGAGGACCCTTTTATACAAAAATGTTATGGTTTTCTTAATATGAGTAATAGAAAATCCTTAAAATAGTCATTTGTGAATGATGACTCTTGAAATGTGCATAGAAGTTTAGCTTGATCAATGCTTGGTAACAGCTACTACAGTCTTAATACATGTCATCTATTCTACTACACTCCAACTAGCACGTCTATAGGAAATTGTACAAAAAGAAAAGAAAAAAAAACTGTACGAAAATATAATCTTTAACATGTGTAATAGATAGTATTACTGTTATTGCTTTACACCTGTAATCAGAAGATGAATGTATGTGCAGTAGATCCTGCATTTTAAGCTTTGTAGTATTTCATTAACACCTACATCATGTTAAGGCATCTATATATTGAAATGTTTTATAAAAAACTGTTGACTGTATCTTGTTCTTACTTGAATGTTTCCTTAGGACCAATGTAATGATTTTTTAATGTCTCTGTCTTGGTTTCATCTGGGATAGAGTTAATTTTCTTTCTGGTATTTTGTGTAATGTTGTTTTGGATCTGGGATGAAAATAATCTTGATAACATTCTGACGTTTTTAGTTCTTGCTAAGTAATCAAGGGCTTTTCAACTTCTCGTGATGCCAGGTGTACAGGAAGCTGGGAGGGGACACAGCTAGGACAGCTGACCCCAACTGGCCAAAGGAGCTATTCCATACCGTATGATGTCATGCTCAGTATATCAGCTTGGGGAGCTGCCCAGGGAGCAGCCATTACTGCCTGGGGACAGACTGGATATCATTCATCAGGTCATAAGCAATTGCCTTGTGCATCTCTTTTTAAAATATAAATATTATTATTATTGTTGTTTTTTGGTTTGTTGTTATTATTTTCTCTTCCTTTGCTTTCCTATTAAACTGTCTTTACCTCAATCCACGAGTTTTACCTTTTTTGACTGAAGAGGGCAGAAGTGAACAAGTTGCTGCATGGTCCTAGCTGCCGGCTGGGGATTAAACTGCAAGAGTCTCATTGCGGAAATACTAATGACAGACAAAACACAAAATTAAAATTGAAAGGGAAATGTCTGATTAACAGAGCTGCAGAGGGAGAACATCTTTGAAATAAAAATGCTCATGTGAAATTGAACTTTAAGTTAAAATTGAGGGTGTCATAACAACAATCAATCTACTACAGTAGGATATCCCTCTCTTTGGATCAAAGTGGATCCATTGTTTAAGAATTAATATAATCTTTTGAGCAAACATTTTATTGTTTTTCTTTTAAACTGTTGTTCTTCATGATCATACTGTGCTTCAATTTGTTGGGCAGGTGGAATATTGTATTTAGCCTGTCTAGCCAACCTTAGGGATGCCAGTCTAAACACTAAAGAATAAATGTCTCTGTGCCGTATCTAGGTGGCTAATTCACTGATGCAGACAATTTTCCTGGAATGTTCATAATGGGTGAATATTACCCTTTTCTGGTGAAAGTGTCATTATGAGGATTCTTGTCAGTACACCTAAGTTTCTGCCTGAGGGGATGGATATTTTCTTTTCTGTTTTTGAATAACATGGTTTTGCGGCTGTAGGTCTGTTCGTTTGTGTATGTATATGTATTTGCGTAGGATAATTTGTAGGCTGATGGGCTGACTGAAAGATAAGAGAGCCACAGTATGGAGAAGGACAGGGGCCATTGAATTCATGGTGAATAGTAAAATGCTCTGATTCTCATTCCATAGAAAACAGATAGCAAAGTTATATGTCAAAAAATCGCAAGGGTTTTGTGAGTTAAGTAAGACAATCTTTCTTGTGGTGGTTCTCAGAGAGCACACCTGGGTGAGAGGAAGTGAACCCATGATTTGAAGGTAGTGACTGTTGTGTATGGAGTTGTAAAAATTATTTTGGCTGTCAAACTTTTTCATAAACACCCATCTATACACATATTAAAATGAAGACTATGATGTTTGTGTCCAGCTCAGTGCTACCCATGCTAGTGAGAGGGATTTTCACATAGTTTATGAAATAAATATATTAAGGAAACTCATGCTTGAATAGACAAGAGGTTTAAGAACGGCTCATTAGAAACTTGATACCTATTCATGAAGGATACTAAGTATATATTGGACTTGCAAGTCTTTGCTTGTTTATGAATATTGGAGCATGTGAAAAAAGGTTAAGTCAGATTAGGGGGGGTTAAGGTATGTAGATCCTACTACAATATTTAAAAAAAATACTTTTCCTTCACTTCTTCCCTGCAAAGCCTACAAACCACCTTGACTTAAGCTTTCAGACTTAGTAAAAAGCTTGACCAGGCAAATATTCTAGAAAGGAGAAGTATTTGATTTTTTTTTCGTTTGGTTTGATTATTTAATTAGTTAGTTTAGCACTAAATGCAAATAATCTATGCTTTCCCAAAGTGTAATTTCTGCTCTTTCTGGGTAAATCCTAGAGGATTCCAACGGGACTGCTGAGGGAGAAAAAAGTGAAACCTTTAAAGCCAAGGTAGTGTGTGCTCTTATTCTCTGGCTTAGGAGGCAAATGCCAACACATGATGTGGAAACCCAGTTTCTGTTCTCTCCTGTCATGAAGGGAATTTGAACTCTGAATTCCCATTTCTATGGACACCATCCCAAATAACAGGTAACAGGTGATCCCAAGTAGTTCACCTTTAAATCCTTCTGTTGGACCTGTTTCACTAGGTTTAAAACATATAGTAGGTTTATCCAGAGACAAAGTTCATCCAATGCCGTCCTTTTCCCAGGATCACTCCGATGTAAAGCGGCTGAACTGCTTCAGAATGACAGAGCATTTGATCCTGTAAGCTCTGCAGGCTTCAGCCATCTCTGCCCATAAAACTGGAGCTGTGGCTTTGCACAGAGTCAGCAAGTGAGCATTGGAGTTTGCTAGTTCTGGCTCTGTACTGGACTGCAGAGCAGGTGAGGCATTTGAGTCATGCTTCTGAGTATTCAAGGTCCAGAAAGACTATCAGCTTGCTTCACTGTGGTAAATATGCAAAGAATTCAATACTCCTGCAGAACCAGTGTGTTGAGAAGCACAGTGCAGAGACATGAGTATTGCTTCAAAAGAGTCAGCTCATGCTCAGGTAGATTTATTAGCTTTGGCCCAGCCGTAGCCATAATGATGTTATATGGCCTTGTGTGGTGACAACTGACAGTTATAGCATCCTGCTTCTAAGCACCCGTATTTCTTGTAGGTATTTCCCCACAACTTTGGCCACCTTAATCTAACACTTTTCTGGATGACTGTAGCTATTAAGATACTTCTCCTCTTCTGTGGAAGGAAATGTACTTTCATGAGAAATGGGAGATGCCTCGTTCTCTGTAAACAAAGAGGGACAGCGTACTTTCTAAAGCTAAGGTAAGTGTAGCCTGGATCTGATATAAAAGGTGAATGTGGCTACTATAGATTTGCATACAGCATTCCTAGTCTACCAGAAATTTTGCAGCTTATTTGACTGGAGTTAACAAATAGTTCCAGGGTAAAAGGAAATACTGTTTCAGAACATATAACACTTGCTAAAATTCATAATTAAAATTGTCTGATTAAAATTACTTCCCTACTTTTAACAGAAACTAATGCCGAGAGCTTTGGATGAGAACTATTAATGAACAGAATTATCTTAAATGATAGTGATCATGTTTGGATGTTCAATTGACTTATAAAATTGAACACAAAGATGCATTAGCTGCCTTTCTCATGAGGTGCTGGCCTATCTTGTGGCCTCTGCAGAGAATGTGTGTATGAATACGCAGTGTAGCTAACGATGTAAACGTTCACCAAATTTATGTAATATGTCTGAGTACCAGTAAGTATTTTTTTTCTTTACTACGTTGTTGTGATCTGCAGTTTGTTTTCTTAGATGGCTAGGTTCCCTAGCATACACTAGCATTTTATTTCATCTTCCTTGCCTGCCCTCCAATCCTCATTATAACAGTGACTAAAGAGAAAGGGAAGTGTATTCATTCTAGAGGGAACAGAATTGAGTTTTGACCATTTTGTTTGAATGTCTGCAGCTACATAAACGATAGCTGATGCAGCATGATGTTCCTGTAAAATGCCTCATTTGTCTGAAGAAATGTACACTTGCAACAACAATTAGAGGGCAACTGAATGGTAAACTGGTTCATAACATATCAAACAACATATTCCATAGTGAGATACCAGATGAGTCTTATGTCTGCTTCAAGAAACAGGTGGTTAGAAACTAATAAAAGGATGTGTGAGAATGGCAGGTGGGTAGGGAGGTACACTGCATTCTCCTCTTCTGTGCAATCCTCAGATTTATCTTCTTTTTTTGTTCAAAGAAAAGATTTTTCTCACTGAAACATATTGAAAAATTCAAAAGACACAATGACCATTGGATTCCTGAGCCAGTGCTGGGGGCAGATAAGTAAAAAATAATTATATAGTTGTGAAATTTAGATGCATATATATTTCAGTGCAGCTTTCAGATATTACCTGGGATGGCTGTATTATTTTTTTATCATCACAGCCCGTGCCCTGAGTCTTGTCACATTTTGCAACAGGTATACTTTTCTAGCTTAGAGGTAAAAATTCTCTGCCGATAACCGGTGGTTACATACAGCCTGTATATGGGTAAAGGCTCTACAGTCCAAGACAGACCTAGCGATGAACCAGAATGTGACAGATTTTACCCTTAAAACTAAGAAATTAAGCAAGAATGTTAGTAGAAAATCAACTTCTTCTCTAGGTTTATAAGAGGACAATTGGATGACTTAAAACAGTGGATGAAACCATGAAGAAAAGGATGAACATCAGGAATACGGAAACTAAGCTTGTGGTAATACTCGTTTAGCAGACAATATAGCTACATATTTAAACATAGTGAAAAACCTCTATGTGTTCCAGCTAGGGAATGGAGTATGGTCATGGTGACATAACTGTGGAAAACTACTTCAGGAACTTGTGCAGCAGAAGATCGTTCTGACTAGGAGAGTGAATGACTATTGCAAGGCAGGACTTTAAAGATAATGGACAGATGGAGGAGCAACATACAGATTCAGAGAGATAAGGGGGGGGAAATCAAGACATAGAACACAAAAATAAAATTGAAATTTTGAGATAAAGTCACTTAGAAAACACAGTATGGAAGACCTACTTGTCTAGTTCTAGGCTTTTTTACAGCCTCTCTTCTATTCCCAGATGGAATATGAATAGAATGTGATGTTAGTAAGAAATAGAAATATGAATATTTCCTGGGTATCACATTGAGGAACAAGCGGGTTTGCCCATATTAGTAAGAGTTCATTGAATCAAGTAATAAAAAATGAATAATATTTATCTAGGGTCTAAAAAGCAATGTTCAAACAACACAGAAGTTGGTGACTGAGGATGTGTGGACCACATTAACTATGTGTGGACTAATCGTGTCTAACTCTATAACTGCGTGGACTAACCATGAACTTCTTGTTCATAAAATAACTAAGTTTAAAAGAAAGACCAAACGAATGTGGATTTGTAATTGAACTTTTTTGTTTCCAAGGGCAGGGAGGAGAAAAGAGAAAAGACAAGGCTGTAAAGTGGAACTGGGAAAGGAGATTGGATGTCATTTCTTATCCTCAGTATCCTTTCAGAATTATTTAACAGAGAGCCTATCAACAGTGGGGGGAAAGTATGTTTGGGAATTTTCTATGTTTAAGGATCAGGAAGCAAAAGTCATCTTCAGTTAGAAATCAGGAAGGACAGTAAAACAATAAGTGTCAAAGATGTCCCTAGCCATAAAGGTAAGAGAGCAGGAAAAGAATGCTCTCAACAGCAAGCGTGGGGTTAATTTTAGAGCAGATCTAGAGGATGACTAAAAACGAAATGAGAAAGTACCTCAGATTCAATAGCTTCTCCATTGTTATTGGAGGAAATTATAGGAAAGAAAAAATATTATTGCACCTAGGACAAGAAGAAAGAAGAAGAGTACGGAAACTGAAATTATCAGAAAAGATATAGCAAGAAGTTCAAAGACTATAATGCTCCTGAGTGAGGGAAGGGATCAGGTAACCTCCATTTCAGAAACCTGAAATAATTGGTCCATGAAATTGCAGACTCAGGAACATCTCTGCTTTACAAAGACAGTGAAGTGATCTTGGCTCTTTCAGGCTCATCATTCTGACATCTGTAATATACAGTTCTGTGCAGGGGAAAATGTAACCCTGACCTGAATGAAGGGCTGAGTATCTGTGCAACAACAATTCACGAAATGTCCAGAAACATTTTCCATGCCAGCCAGTGATAATGGCATGAGGAAGTAAAAGAGATAGAAGGAAACAGAAAGACGCATTAGCAGCCTAGGTTTAAATGTCTTTATTTGGATAACTGTCTTTTTTCTCTTAAGAGAAAATGTGGTGAATCTCATTATTTGGACAACAGTAAAATTTTAGAAAATCTCACATTAGGAAACTTGTTAATTAAGATGGGAAAGATGAGAATCACTGAAAGGATTATGACACATGAAAGGGCCTGACTAAAAGGTCAACACCCGAGAGTACTGGAAGAAAAAATATTGAGCTCAAATGAAGTTATTAGCAATGATTCTCAAGAACGGCTCTTAAAATCAGCAAATCTTGGTTGACATTTTTATTAATTATCTTGGCACAGGAATCAGGGAAGGCCTAGAGAAGCCTGGTGGCACTATTTGGTGCAGTATAGGAATTAATTTCTTAGTCTTATTTACAGAAAGCCTTGCTTTCAGATACCTCGAAGCAAACACATTAATAGCTGAACCTGACCCACATTATCAGTAGAGAAAATTGTAGTAAATAAGTATCTGTTCTGTGGACAAATAAGTACATCATTAAGATGAGGAAGATGATGGTACAGAATTTATCTGAGGAACTTCAGTTTGAGTTTAGGTCATGTTTTCACACATTAACACCTGAGATTACCTTGCAGTATCTCAAAAAAAAATCTCTTTAGTTCTCAGACATGGCTAAATGTATGGGACCTGAAACTTCTAGTTTGTGTGTGTTATGGTTTGACTGCGGCCGGCAACAAAAGTGCCACACGGCCGCCCCTCCCCTCGCCGAGGTGCGGAGGAGAGCGGAAAAGAAACAGGCAGAAACCGGTGGGTCGGGATAAGGTCAGTTTAACAGAACAGCAAACAAAGGGAACAGGAACAACAATGATACCGATAAGGAGAAAACCCAACACAAACCACACAACCCAGAGAGCCACCCTCCACGACCGCTACCGCGAACTCCTGAGCCGCGAGTGAGTTCCTGCCGCCCAGCTCCCTCCCACTGGAACCCAGCTTGACAGCACATGGTATGGAATACCCTGCTTTGTTTGGCCAGGTGGGGTCGGCCCGCCCGGCTATGTCCCTTCTTGGAGTCCAGTGAAAATTAATCCTGTCCTGGCCAAACCCAGGACATAATCCACCCCTTATTCCATACCATCTACGTCATGCCCAGGTCCCCCATTGTCCAGTTGATAACCACCACTTCTCCTGTCTCCAGATATCATTCCCTTAGTCTACGGATCATCACTCTAAAGTGTCCACTGAGTTCATTTAATCCATGACTTCAGGCTCCATCTGTCGTAATGGTCTTTCGTGGCAGGAGAGGTGATTTGTGGTGATGGGCGGTCACTTGCTGCATCCGGAGCTCATGGCTGATGTATCTGGTGCCGCCCATGCCCACAGTATGCAGGAGATGTTGATCTTGATGAAGTTGCTGGATGCCAGTTGTTGAAAACCTGGTCCAGTTCCATCATCGCTGTGCTCTGCTAGGTTTTCATCGAAAAAGTCCATCCTTCTTTAATCTGGACGATTCTTACTATGATACTACTGGTATAACATATAACAATTATAACAGTGATAACAGACAGTGACAGGGTTATTTAACAATTAACTGTATACAATTTATTTATTTATGGACTATTCTCACCCAAAATCAAATCCCCATGAGGTACACATTGGATTTCCCCATCCTTCCACATTACCCACCAGGTACACCCAGGTCCTTGAGCAAAAGCAATCCTGTGGATGGGCTTGCTTTTGCCTGAGGCAGGACTAACCCAGACTGTCTTCCCTAACATGTTCCGCATGCGCATTATGGGAACTTTATTCCCTTCTACGGGGCGCTGAGGTTTCGACTGGGCAGGACCAGCCCGGTTGGTGGATCCCCTGGTGTTAACCAGCCAGGTGGCCTTTGCTAAATGAGTATCCCAGTTTTTGAAAGTCCCAACCCCCATTGCTCTCAAAGTGGTATTCGGCAGCCCATTGTACCGTTCAATATTTCCAGAGGCTGATGCATGGTAGGGGATGTGATACACCCACTCAATACCGTGTTCTTTAGCCCAGGTGTCTATGAGGCTGTTGCAAAAGTGAGTCCCGTTGTCCAACTCAATACTTGCGGGGGTGCCATATCGCCACAGGACTTGTTTTTCAAGACCCAGGATGGTATTCCGGGCAGTGGCATGGGGCACAGGGTAGGTTTCCAGCCATCCAGTGATGGCCTCAACCATTGTGAGCACATAGCACTTGCCTTGGTGGGTTTGTGGCAGTGTGATGTAGTCAATCTTTCAAACCTCCCCATATTTATATTTTAGCCATCGTCCTCCATACCACTGAGGCTTTACCCGCTTGGCTTGCTTGATTGCAGCGCATGTTTCACATT
>Ga0065711_1033770_pt1 | contig 24860 bp, 12 predicted proteins | sample Hoacrofraction12_FD_59098 | JGI IMG/M metagenome (GOLD analysis project Ga0065711, IMG submission 59098) | Hoatzin crop microbial communities from Cojedes, Venezuela - Epithelial fraction 12 v2 (version 2) | ecosystem: Host-associated > Birds > Digestive system > Esophagus > Crop | place...
TTCAGTGAGACCTGGACAGGCTGGAGAGTTGGGCAGAGAGGAACCTGATGAGGTTCAACAAGGGCAAGTGCAGGGTCCTGCACCTGGGGAGGAACAACCCCATGCATCAGCACAGGCTTGGGGTGGACCTGCTGGAGAGCAGCTCTGCGGAGAGGGACCTGGATGTCCTAGTGGATGCAGGTTGACCATGAGCCAGCAGTGTGCCCTGGCTGCCAGGAAGGCCAATGGGATCCTGGGATGCATTAGGAGGAGTGTGGACAGCAGTTCGAGGGAGGTTCTCCTCCCCCTCTGCCCTGCCCTAGTGAGGCCCCATCTGGAGTACTGTGTCCATGTCTGGGCTCCCCAGTTCAAGAAGGATGAGGAGCTACTGGAGAGAGTCCAGCCAAGGGCTACGAGGATGATGAGGGGACGGGAGTATCTCTCCTATGAGGAAAGACTGAGGGAGCTGGGCTTTTTAGCCTGAAGAAGAGCAGACTGAGAGGGGACCTAATAAATGCCTATAAATATCTTGAAGGTAGGTGTCAAGAGAACGGGGCCAGACTCTTTTCAGTGGTGCCGAGTGACAGGACACGGGCACAAACTGAAGCACAGGAAGTTCCAGCTGAACTTGAGGAAGAACTTTACTCTGAGGGTGACAGAGCACTGGAACAGGCTGCCCAGGGAGGTTGTGGATTCTGCTTCTCTGGAGATATTCAAGACCCACCTGGACAAGGTCCTTTTCAGCCTGCTGTAGGTGACCCTGCTTCGACAGGGGGGTTGGACTAGATGACCAACAGAGGTCCCTTCCAACCCTGAACATTCTGTGATTCTGTGTTTCTGTGATTAAACCTTTCTAAGCCTCGACTATATGACAATATTTCATGTGCAGACCATTATGCATGACAGGTGGGTGTTCTCACTGACGTTAGGGGGTCAGCACTCTCACAACATAAGTATACATCATCCCACTCAGCAGGCTAACAAGGCAATCATCATCTTTGGTAGAAGCCAAAGAACCTGAAAAACTGTCGAGAGAGTACCTATCCAGGTAAGCATTAATACAAAACTATCAAGACAGTGCTGAGATTTTATTGCGTGTTGCACATTGTCTGTAGACAAATAGACTTCAGCCTTCAAAGCTGCAAACTTTTTAAATGTATCCATCATGTCAATTTGAAATACTGAACTAATTCATCTACTATATTGTTCACAGCAGTGAGCATGCTTTCAGACTTGTGTTTAAAACCACATCAAAGTTTTGAACAAAGCAACAGTCCAGTGGAATGCCGTGCTGCTTTAATTTTCTCACTGCTTGGGATTCAAAAAAGAAATATCTATAAACTAAATCCTGGTAGGATTACTGGGTGTAAGGCAATGTTCTCCATAAATTTGAAATCTATAAGAAGCTTGAATTTTCAGTACTTGCAGATCAATTAATAAAGTACAAATCAAATAAAATCTGTAGTTTATATACACATTACATTTGATTGCTAGTAATGACAGTGAATATTTTATATGTTACAGCAGTCAAATTGACTTATACTCTACAATTCTGCAGTCTAGTAAGGAATTCATAAATGTTGCCAGATAGAAAGATGAATTGATAAAGGAAATGTGATTCTAAGTCTTTGTATATCACTTATGTAAAATTCTGTCTCTATATTCTTTAATATTTAGGGCTAAATAGATCCAAGAAACTCAATTTTTGTATTCTACAGGGCTATGGATTGTTGAGATTACATGAAGTCATTTTCTCACTTCAGGAAATGTTTCAAGATTTCCAAAAATATTGTGACTTTTTCTTTTTAATGCTTGAGGACAAAATAAAAGTCTTCAGATGAGAAAAACACAACTCCTGAGAAAAACAAACAAATGAAAAAAGATCCATAATCAAAATAACTAGTAGTTTCCTTGCTTGGATGCTGGTATTGGAAAGCAGAGTTCATGTTGTTACTGTATTTGACCCAGCCCAGAGCCTTGAGTATTGCTCTGTCATAAAGTTGATTGCACTAACATCAAGCTAACGTTAATTTTAGGAAAGATGATTCCCCTGTTTTCCAAGGAAAGAGATGTTTCGTCAGAACCTCATAGACAGTTACTGTAAAATATTTTTACATTTCTCTGTCAAAACACCAAAAGGCTACTTGGATTACTGTGTTCTGTGTTTTGCTTGTTTTTTGTGTTGTTTAAATGAGGCCCTTACTGTGCCCTAAATTAGCTTCACAGCAACTTTTGTACAGGACAAAGATTTCTGCTGATCAGGACTCACAGTGACAGAGCAAATCACCATACAGGAAACCAACTGGGGGAAATCATTGTTCTGAGGGATGTTTGTCTTGCTTTCTCTTTGTGTGTTCTGCTTCACACTGCAGAACAGAGTTCAGGGAAAAGCAGGCTGTGAGCTTTCTCAACTGGGAGGTTTGAGAATTCCCAACTGCAAAGAAGGGCAAGACAAAGGCATCTATTCTCAATTTATCTGAATTCAAGTGTGTTCCTTACTTGAAAATGGAACTTGTCAGAGAGGCATAAACTTCACTGCAACTTGTGCAGAAATTGTTACAGTAAATAAACAGAGACAGGTATCCATAGACTTAATCCTGTGATTCCTGTTCCCATTGATCTCATTGAGAAGGGGATCATGCAAAAGGGATCCAAGACATCCAAGGCTCCAGGAAGGTCCGCTCCAGGGAAAGTGAAACTTAGTAGTAATACGGTGTGTACCCCCAGCCTCTGTGGAGGCATATGGAGAACTGATTAATGCCATGTCAACAGAGAGGCCACTGGGCAGGAGGAGAGGTGAGGCGAGAAGACAAGAGATCAGTAGGGAACTTGGGGCAGGCTGTCAGAGTGAGCTTTTGGGGGCACGGATAAGAGAGGAGACCAGGAGAGGAGTATGAGGCTTTAGGTTCATAAAAGAGGTGATATTCATGGACAAATACAGGAAAGAGAGAAGACTGAACAGCACACTGCGCTATCGGACCAAAAATCCATCCAGTACAGTGTCCTGCTTCCAAAAATGGCTAAAGCACATGTTTAGGATCTTCCTCTAGAACAGAGAGAGGAACATGTGCTGTTTCCTCAGGCACTTGCGCAGACATCAGCACTTGTGGCTCAGGCAACTGAGGTAGCTGTGGGTAAAACAGATTCTTATCTGAACTGCTGTCTTTCTGAAAACTGCTCTCTCTGGGACAGAATCCTCATTTGAGGTTCCTGAATTCCTCCATACATCTCCCAGCTTCCTCTCCCTGTGCTTAAAGCTGCCCTTTTCTTATTTCTCTGAGGGACTGCATTCAAGCACAAAACTGGTCAAAGACGCTGCCAAAAAAACCCTATCCTTTCTTTGGTAGCCATAAGAAAATATAGTCCCTTGCTTTGCTTGCCATGAACAGCGAAAGAAGCATAAACATAAAAAATCCATCAAATAATCAAACATTTCAGGATGCATTGTGGCATCTTGAAAAGAAGGGACACCACAGTGCATCTCTGTCTAGCGAGATCAGCTATCATGGTGCCAGCCATGGCACGCCACCCCCACTTCCCATGAGGTGCTGATAGGTTATCAGGGCTGAGCTGAACATTCTTGCGCTGCAGTTCAGCCAGAAGTCAGAAATTTCTGAAAAAAAAAAAAAGTTTTGGAGGTGCAATTTTGTATACAAACAAGCATCTTGTGAAAATTCTGAGTTTTTGGCCTCTCCTATGAGCTCTTCTCTCCTGTCATTCAGGGCTACTCCTTTAACTTTTAAAAAGTGCTTAAACTCGTGTGTTTAGAAGCTCCAAAGACCCTGGACTTGTTTTATTCACCTGGAACCAAAGTGACTGCATTTCCAGTTGTCCCTGAATTTCTATGAGAGGGTCAGATAAAAGAATGACTGCAAATGCCCAGCTGAACAACAAAAGCATGTAAACGGTCCCAGAAACAGAAGCCCTATCACCTTGTCACAGTCTTTTGTCCTCTTTCTGCATCTCCCCATGTCAGTGTAACCCCATAGAATTTCACCTGCTTTCCCTTCCTCTCTTGCGTAAGTGTGCAGTGACCAAGTACAGAGTGTCACAAAAAGAGTATTGTACTGGTAATGAAAAGAAAAGGTTATGTCTAAACCAGAATCGATAGTAGAACCATTAGAAATGTCACCTGCAGAGAGTAAGACAAATTTCTTGAACCATAATCTCCTCTTCTCCGGTAATAAAATAAGCACGTTATGAGCAAACTTCAAGTCTTGTCTTGCAGTTTGTACTTCACATAGAAATACAATTATATTCTTCTATTTTGAAATCACCTCCAAGTTACCAACCCCAAAGAACCTTCTTCTAATAATAGTGCCCTTACAATTATCATTGCATACACAAGATTCAGAACCATTCTAATGGTACTCAAAGCCTTTGAAAGCACTTTGACAACTGAAAGCTCTATACTACTGAATACATTTACAGCAAAGCAATTGGTTATGTGACAAAAATCTATAGTTTCATAAAAGCCAGCTGCTGCATTACAGGCCAAATAAGTATTTTCAACTTCTTTAGAAAGGTTCTTGGGATATTCTTTACATTTCCGGCCATAAAATTTACTTTTGTACGAGGTAAGATGGGTGAAAAGGAAATTAAAAACAGTGCTTATAAACTTCCTAAAGGAACATGTATTGTCATAAAGGGACAAACCGACACAACTTCTTCAAGACAAAATCAAGGATTATTCATGAGGTTTTTGTTTTAGTCAACTTCTTAATGTAATTGTTAAATGAGAATGGTGGCAAATAATGGACGTATTTCAGTCTTATTACTAGGTTCTCTGTATAATTATGGCCAGCACAAAGCATTTTGTTTCACACAAATAATTCAGTTTTCATTGATGAACAGAGCCATGCAATATAATGACTCTCTTGAAGAACATAACTGAAATTGTTTCAGAAAAAAATAATGGTGTGGTTAAATTCATCAGGGTGTACAGTCCACATTTAAAAGTAGGGGTTCAGACCTCTCCTCCACCTCAGACTCACCTTGTGTCTCTGGAGAAAACACTTGAGGATAAATTCATTAAGGACTTCAGAGCATAGGATTTTGGCAACAAGGCCAGATCCCTGGCCCAGATGAAGTCTTGAACCCACAATGAGATACACAAGCTCTTAACTGCAGGTCTGCACCCATGAGCCTAGTGTTCTTAATGGTGCACTCTTGGCCTCCAGCAGTCAACAGGAAAAGCCAAGCCTAGGCCACAACAATGCAAACGGTTTTACTGTGTCTCCTAAACACCGTATAAACTCTAGATTGATTTAAAAAATATGGCATGCTGCGAAAGTAGAACTAATAAATATTGAGAGCATAATATGCAGCCTGAACTGCCAAGTCTTCCCAGAGCCTCACTGCCCTCATCCATGCAATCATGGTCAGAATCTGCTTTTTAAGACAACAACAGCTCTTCTTTGAAAGAAATGAAGATGGCTTTCCTTATCCTTCTTTTAAAGTACAGGCAGCATCTGAAAACATATGCAGAAAAGAAAGACTCTCCTCACCTCTTCTTTGCTTTTTTTTTCTTTTTTTTAATTGTCTAGTAACCGGTACGCTCCTCCAAGAAGTAGAAAAACCCTAGCTCTAGCCAGTAACACCACCAGTTTGGAGAGTGGAGCTCTTCCTCTCTTCCTCCTGCAACTGCTCCGCTATTTGTCACTATGCACCAAGCCAAGAGAATAAAGACCCAGGGAGAGCACACTGCTCTAGCACAGTAGTTATGGCCCTCACCTAGGAGATGGGTCCTAGATTTCCCTCTCATTACGAACTTTCTGTACTAGATGAAGAAGTGGATGTGGGTGTGAGAACAGAGTCCAGACTTCCTCCTCTGAAACGAATTTGCTAACTTCTGGTACACAACCAGGCTTCCCCTTGCACTCTCTCCCTGATCTGGTATCCCTTCTCTGCCACCTCCCAGATTTGGAATTCCTTCCTGCACAATGCTGCGATGCCACCAGCAAGACAGGGGCGGTTCCCCCTCCTCTCCCACACTCTAGTGCCAACCTCAGAAGCAAACACTCTCTGAAAAGGTGGGTACTGTGGGCTTAGGCAGGGCTGCAGCTGAGAGGGAAGATGTCAAATCTAGACTTTCCTCTGGGTGAACTGCTTCATATACTAAATTGAGTGGTGCCTCTACAGTGACTGGAAGCCTTGAAAGAGTAGAAAGGAGGCCAAAAACTTCCACTGTGCTGGTGGATAGGTACCAGATCCTGACACATACTAGGTATGCTCAGAGCACACCCATCCGAGTTTCAGGAACGCGTTGGCCTTCAGTGAAACAAGTCTAGTAACTACTGGAGTTTCCCATCAAATAACAAGTCATACAGCTAGAAAAGCTACATGGCAGCTAGCCAGAGTTTGCTTGCTTAATCACTGTGTTGGAATTTGACATTTGATTCCTGTTCTGGATGCCTCAGGCCTTTTCGAATGCAGTGGCTTTGTGGTATTTTAGCATGACTCTGAAGATTCAGGAAATGTTTCTGAAGACTTTTCTCAGTCAACTCACCTGTGCATGAAATTCCAGCCATATGGTCTGAGGAATCCACAGAAAGCTGGATGCTTCAGCTGCAGCAGACTGTATTCAGCTAAGCCACCTCCTAAACTCAAGCATATCTTAGTTTTTCTGATTGGAAGGGGCTTAGTCAGCAGCTTAGAGAAACATTAATTACAGAGATTCAGACTTTCATATGAGCAAAGGTGAGACAAAAGAAGATAGTTTAATCAGGAGGACTTAATATGACAGAAGATGGCAAAGAGGGTATGCGATAAATAATTGACAAGGGCAGGATTGGATGTTCATCATACAACCAGACATACATCTTTACAAGATGTACGGCAAGAAAATTTCCAGTGAAATGGAGAAAAAGCCTTTCAAGGGCTTTTAAATAATACATACATATATCTAAAAAGAAAACAGCAATCATTCTTTCCTAAGATAAAAATACTAATAGAACCTGAAGACATTTGCATTGTTTCCTGATTCTTTTTCCTGTTGGTTTCCATCTGCATTAGAAGAGGTGGCTTTGCAGGTAGGAAGTTCACTATTATTGAATCCTTCCTGGAACTGCAGCAACTTCTTAGGTGATTACAGGTCACATCTGGACTAATTTTAACTACAGAGCTAGCCCATTAAAAAGTTTGTGTGTTATCTGTTATTTCCCAGAATTGCCTTACACCATTTTTAACAAATATATTTGATAGTGGCCTATCAGTCTAAAAATTTTCTTCCAATTCATTTGTTTCTTTTTTTAGTAAGACCTCACAGATGAAGAAGAACTTCAGTGAAGACAAGAACAACATTTAAAACTGTGAATCTAAACATCCAAAAAGGAGATAAAGATAGATTGAAAAGTTCTGATAAGGATGAAAATGTTTTACTTCCTGCACCTATCCATTCAGGCATGTTTCTGTATGTGTAGTGTAGACATGTAAGTTTTGTAGACATTTTAAGTTTTGCCTTGGGTTCATATTCTCCAGTCAGGCATACAATATTCACATCTTGCAAAAAGGTTTTCCTGGTCAATGACAAAAGAAAAATGCCGAGGGAGAGAGGGAAATGTTTAGAAAGAAAACAAAAAAAAGGATTTGGTTGGAGTTTGGAAATGTAAAGCTTCATTAACAGTGTTAAATTCTATTAAATATCGCTTATCTTTGTTTCTCCTTAACATTATAATATAATGAAAACTACTAATAGCTTAGTAGTTCAACATCATTTCAAAGTGTTGAAAGGGGAACTGAAGGTATTACATGTATATACACATATTTTTTAATATTAGTTTTCATTTCTAGCCATGGATTATGGATACACACCTGTAAATGCAAATCCTGTTTGTATCAGGATCAAGAACATACATATTTGATTACCTGGTCAATGAACAATGAACAAGTTTAGGGATGCACTAGAAAACGTCTGCTTTAAATTGAAGATAGATTGGCATGATTTTGCCTGTGCTAATACTTTCTGATTTAATATCTGCATCTTCGTATGAGGACCAGCTGGAGAGTGTTCATTCTCAGCATTTTGACCTTCATCCACTTCAAGGTGGATAACCACCTGTTAAAAATTTCCTGTTGTCCGTAGGTATCTGCAGTCCTCCAAATGGTAAGGAAAAGCTGTGATGCTGTAATGGCTGTGTTGCTGGAAGCCTTCCTTTTTTTTGCTTGGCATTTAGAATCAATACAAAGAGTCAGCCTTCCCACAGGAGGCAAGATGGACTTGTTCTCCCAGTTCTGCAGCAATGCAGGTCTGTAATATGAATGTTTTAATGATAAATCTGATTCTCAGTCCATATGGTCACTCATATATCATTCACATTTACTTCTTTCCTTCTGGGATGGAATCTTCATTCTAAACCATTTCACTGTTCCTTCCATATGAGATGAGATTTTCTAGCATTGAAGTTCCCTGGGATTTTTTCAATAAGATGTCATCTTTTCAACAGCAGTACTCCAACTGAAGACATGTTTTTTCAGAAATGTAAACAAACAAATAAAACTCTTGCTTAAGCAATGCCATTACCCAATTTCCAAATACCCTTAATCTTGAGATGAAGGTTTGGGGTAAAGTGAGTCAGGAATTCATAAGAAAAACAATGCACACATATCGTTCCAATTATAAATGCAGCTTTGCCATAGTGCTGAAAAAGAAAAACCAAGGAAGGAAGGAAGATCACACACTGGAGACTGGAGCAGAGTTTTCTGAGGAAAAGAGTAAAACGCACTAAGATTTTATGATTACAAGATGGTATAAAGTCTGGCAAGTAGATGTAATAAAAGATGACAAAACAGCAGATTTAGATGAATAATGTCCCATCATTATGAAGTAAGTAGCAGGGGAAGCAGGAAAGCCTTTCGAAAATCTTACAGATAGCTCATTGCAGACAGAGCAGGCACAAAAGGAATGGTGGATATCTAATATAGTTCAAAAGTTTAAGAAGGATCAAAAGAATAAGTGTGATTCCAGCTGTCAACTGGATGCTGAAAGCACTCATGTGGGATGAATACTACATAAATTTTACAAATATATTATTTGGTAAAGGATGGTTTGTGTCTCTGAATTACAAAGTATTGCATCAGACCAGCCTATCTCAGGTTAAACCAAAATAGCAAACTATTGAATGGTGAGGCAAAGTTGTCAGAGATTCGCTTGAAAGTCTTCTTTCAGAAATTACAAAACTTTTCTACAAAGGATTGTTTTAGTGTGATATAGGAAAATATTGAGGAAAATTAGAAAATGGAAAACACAGAGGGAATTAATTTTTTTAACAAAAGAAAGAAGTGGCTTACACTGCAGCTAGAGAGGTATTTACTGTGCTCTGCTCTAACTTTTGTCAGCTAATTTCAGCTAAATAGTATATATACACATTTTAAATCATTATTTTTGCAATGATGCAAAATTGAGGAGACGTATAAAAGAAAGTGCAAGAGAAGACACATTAAAAATGACTAAAGATTAAGAATTCAGAACAAAAGAGACACCTACATCATTCAGAGAAAAATAAATGGAATTTAATGGGACTGCTGATAACTTTGCAGTTTTAAGTATAATCTAAATCTGAACACAATGAAAGTACTTTGAAAAAGCTGTAAGGGTAAAATGCATAAGGAATCACAGACATTACTTTAAAATTTGCAATTTGTAGGAGATGTGGCAATACTAAGAGAAAAATCATCCTTTTTCTACTTTCCTGTACAACTAGCAGTAGTGCTCAGTCTCATGTTTTCATGCACATGAAATGACTCAAATGGTACGAAACTGTAGGTATGCAGAGAGAGGAGTGCACAGAAGACATTAATTCGGGCAGCTTCGTTGTTTTAGTGTTAGTCTCATAACAAAATACATAAGGCGGAAACCTAATCCAGATCTCAGTGGTATCTTTCATAGAATCATAAAATGATAGAATCACAGAATGATAGAATCATAGAATGGTTTGGGTTGGAAGGGAACTTATAGATCATCTCTATAACAACCCCTCTGCCATTGGTAGGGACACCTTCCACTAGATCAGGTTGCTCAAAGCGCCATCCAACCTGGTCTTCAACACTTCCAGGGAGGGGGCAGCCACAACTTCTCTGGGCAACCTGTTCACATGCCTCACCACTCTCACAGTAAAGAATTTCTTCCTTATATTCAGTCTGAATCTACCCTTTAAATTTAAGCCATTACCCGTTGTCTTATCACTACAGGCCCTTGTAAAAAGTTCCTCTCCAGCTTCCTTGTAGGCTCCCTCAGGTACTGAAAGGCTGCAACAATGTCTCCCCACAGACTTCTCTTCTCCAGGCTGAACAGCCCCAGCTCTCTCAGCCTGTCCTCACAGGAGTGGTGTTCCAGACCTATGATAATTTTTGTGGCCCTTCTCTGGACCCACTCCAACAGCTCCATGTCTTTCCTGTGCTGAGGGCTCCAGAGCTGGACGCAGGGCTCCAGGTGGGGTCTCACCAGAGCAGAGTAGAGGGGCAGAATCCCCTCCCTCGACCTGCTGGCCACACTGATTTTGATGCAGCCCAGGATACAGTTGGCCTTTCGGGCTGCAAGCACACATTGCTGGGCCATGTTGAGCTTCTTGTTAACCAACACTCCCAAGTCCTTCTCCTCATGCCCTCAGTCCATTCAACACCCAGCCTGTATTTGTTCTTGGGATTGCCCTGACCCAGGTCCAGGGCCTTGCACTTGGCCTTGCTGAACATCATGAGGCTTGCACAGGTCCACCTCTCCAGCCTGTCCAGGTCTGTCTGGATGGCATCCCTTCGCTCCAGTGTGTCAAAGACATCTGAAAAAACATAATTTCAGAAGTAGTAATACACCAGTATTAATAGTTTCTTCTTGCAGGAAAAGCTAGATATTAGCTAATACTACTAGCATATATGCTCACTTTGGTCATGAGCGATGACAGTAAAGTTTACATTAAGCATCTCTGAGTACCAGCAAAATGTATCACATCTAAATTATTTGAGCCATGTGTTTCCCTGTGTCTTAGTTGGCACCACTACTATTTCTTTCATGGTGTATTCCCTCATATAGTAGTGAGGCAGTACATTAAATGTGAGCCTACAATGTAGCTCTCTAGACCTCATTTTGTTCTCACTCTGCTTTCAGAATACTTTCAACAGATTGAACTCACCTTTCCCCACAAGTCAATACTGAAAGCAGGAGGTTCTGGTGGATAATCTCTTTATTCTCTTTATTTGTGAAGTGTGTATAGGCACAGATTGCCATATCCACACAGGATTCATACACTGTTCTACACAATTTACTAGCACAAAGAAACCTTTAAGACCCTCTTCAACATTTCCCTCACACTGCCATCCTTTGGGCTAATGGCATCCAAGGATCTTTCCTCTACAGCTCATTGCTTTCGTCCTGAACTCTGCGATCTTTAAAACTCACCTTACCTTGTCGCACTTTGTTTTGAATCAAAGATAAACCAGGGTTCTACATCTGTCATATGTCAGAGCATCTCACTAGATAACTAAAAATTACATCTCTTCCTCACCTATACACACACATGTCTCTTAATCATCTCAATCATCTAAGCTTTATTTTCAACATCTTTTTTTTTTTCTTTTTTTCAAAAATGTTCAAATCCTTGTCGTATCACAACAGTGCGAAATCAAACAGATCTGTTGACTCTCCTACAATTTTCATAAGAAAAATGCAGGATTTTCCTCATTCTCCACTCTCAACTCATGATATTCCCAATAAATATTATAATGTTCTATATATTGATACAACCACGTGGAGAGGTCTGATGTGCTACAGTACAAGCTCTGTACCTGTGATATGAGAAGACAATTTGAATGGACACACAGATTTATGACTTGAGCAGTCACAAGTTGGAAGTATTGCCTTACTGTCCACTCTCTTCTGCTCCTACAAATACAGGAGCCTGAAGCAATCACCAGAACGTGATTCTGAATGCTGATCAGCTCCCAGTTAAAGAAAATAATTTTTGTAGTGATAAGACTTCTCGTAATTTAAATCTTCAGTAGCTAGCGGCCTCTCTTCAAAGCAGTCAGATAAGGGGTGGGTCTTAGCTAGTAAATTTAAAATCTTAGAAATGATCTGCTTGTTTCAAACAGAATGAAACCTGAATGCTTCAACAGTCACTCAGATCTGCAAGGAGAGCTTTCTTGTGCTGCTCTTTTGCTTCAGGAAAACAGCTTTTGGGGAGACCTTTGCAGCAATATAGAGAGTTTCTCATATGACGATCCTGAATAGATGATAATTTCAACAAAAAAACACCCTTAAGTGTAAAACTTTGTAACTCAAAAGGTAAGCCTTACACTCACTGTATCATGCTGTGTAAAGCTGAGACTCAGAAATGACATCAAGCTTTACTCGGCTGTACTGGAATGAGTATTAGCAGAAACACAGGAAATGCAAAAGCTGGATAGGTCAGATAGAATCTCTTCTGTCATTATTTTCATTGCTGATGTCCCTGACAGTTTGTGTCATTGGAGGACATGAATTTTGCTACTGCAGTTAGACTGGACTCTACAACCCAGACATCCTTGTAAGTCCAGTCTTGCTCACCATACCAAATGTCATAGCACTCGAAAATGTTAAAAGTCTGTCCAAATATTTCACAGCACATTCAGTTCTTCTTCCAGCCATTGCCAAGTCATTTAATATGCAAATGAGGGCAATTGTTTCAGTGGCAAGTCAAACATCTCTAAAAAACGTCTTTTAACAATGACAAATTAATAAGGTGAATGAAATCTTAATAAAAATACAGATAATACATGGAAACAATAATTAAACAAAAAGCAAAACCTTTCAACAGCCAGTGTCCAAAATTCTGTGATGTGAACTTCAGAAAAGAAACGTGTATTCCAAAGACAGAAAATAGAAAATATTTAACGTGACTCTAGGCAAGGAGATCCCCACATCATTCACAAGAAAACAACCTGAAGTCATTCCATGCTGATCCAGCATGGAAAGGCAGGAAAACCTCTCAGTCTATTGTTTTACACTTCTTTAAGCTTACACTGAGACAAAGTAAGGTGGTGTGGTTTGGAGATAAAGTGCAAGTCGAGATTTGAGGGACTCACGCTCTCATTCCAGCTTTGTATCTGCATCATTTCATTGGCTTCAGCTCACAGCTTTGTGCCTCCAGTAAAATAAAGACCTCTAGTACCCTTGAAATCTGCTGATTTAAAAAAAAACACACAGTTTTATTCTGTTAACTGAAACCCTTGCCTCACATGTATATTGCAGCTTCCCTTAACTGACAGCTTCTTTGCTCTCAGCTGCCAGGAAATCTTGATCGCTCTCATTGTAGCACACCCATTCTCTTGAGGACACTCAGCCTGATGTGAGCCATTTGAGTGCCTGCCAGCCCCCTTCCCTCACAGTGCAGCAGACTGAAGATACTACTCAAACATTCAACATTGCATGAAAACAAGTGCACAAGTCATGATGCAGCCTATTCCACACACGGGAAAAAGGCACATTTTGGGAGGGGTCCTCCCAGCAACAACATTCAGACATTGTTAGTAATATGCCTCAGATTGAAAACACAGGATTCCTTGCATTATTAAAGAGACCAGACACTTCTAAGCAGCAAGATGGGTGCAGAAAGACAGTCTGGACTACACCTTACTGATACCTGCTTGGAAACAGCATCTTCATTCCAGTGGAGTCTAAGTTTTTTCCTCATAGTTATTTCCTGATAATCATTTATCAGTAGCCTGGCAAATGAATATGGAAGTCTAGCATTTCACTTTCAGTTTGTCCACCAAGCTGCACAGAGGAGAAAAAGCAAAGTAGAGAGCAGCTCTTTGGCTCCTCTCTCCTCCATTCAAAGGCAAGTGGCAATGCATCTAAAAAAGGGCAGAAACTGCAAGTGTGATAACCCTTACCACAAATGGTACAAATGAATGATCCTGAGCTGGCTTGACAGCCCTAGAGAAAAATTTAAAAAACAGTCTTTTCAAGAACAACTATTCCAGTAAAATCTCACTATGAAACCCAGGCTCTATTAAGTTGTCTGGGCAACATGGCTACGGCATTCGCCCCATCCTTATTCGTAGAGTTCAAAAAGTAATTGAAAAAAATCTAAATTAGGAAGGGTCCAGCCTATACAAAATGCACAATGTTTTAATTAGCACTTTTGAATTCTGATCCCTCTCAGTTTTTAAGGAAGATAAATCCTCATTTTATTAATGTTGTTGGCTTTCTTTCAAAAATAATAGTGGACTTCAAATGCTGAGCCATATATCTAGTTTTCACTGGCTCTTACATGTTATTTTAGTAGCCTTTCTGGATCTGATAGCTTCAGGTTTTAATTTCTTATTCATGCGAGTAAGCTTTACGCCTCACACCCAAGGCACTCATTTAGTGAAACTGAACACCTGACTAAAATCATCGGTGCTGGCCAGCTCTGCAGAATGAAGTCTAAGCAAATTTTGTGGCACAGGTAATAAGGTCTGACTTCCTTCTGTGTTCAGAAGCTGAATTGCTCATAACTCCAGTCTCATTCAGCCAGTGCTTTACTCAAAAGCTCACTCAATTTTAGGTAAAGACATGTTGGCAGTCTATTGGCTGAATTTCATACTTTCCTGTTTCCTGCTTCAGCTTCATATACATCTCTTCTTCTAAAACAGTACCCTGCCAGATCCTTTCAACCATATGTTCCCTGAGTATTTCTTTACTTTAGAAAGTAACAGATGCCTGCCCTGGGGGAAAAAATCAATTTATTTCTGTTACTTGGTTTCAGTAAAGTAACAGAGTTATTTTGCTTTAAGGAAAGGGCAACCAAGCCCAAAAGGACACTTGTTTTACCTTTAAGAAATATTACATAAGTGGTTGGTACTGAATAATTTATGAATTTATACAGAAGAGTTATTCAAAATAGCTCTAACTGTGCATTCATCATAACCTTTTCCTTCAGCTTTCCACAAATTAATGCTTCTGAAAATTCCTAATTTCAAGTTTCAGGAAAGATACATGTTTGGAAAAGTATCTAATTTTATGTTTGCAATGAAATATGCATGAACCATTTTATGAATTTTAATGAATCTTTATTAACTTTGGTCAGTTAACATTATTCATTAACAATTTATAAACACTTCAACCTAGCCTTATTATGCAGCATTATGAACTCTTACGAGAGCATTTGATACAAAACAGGCATGATAACAGTTTTGAAATAGGGGACATCAACAAAAAAATCCATTGACCCTCTGCTAGTTCAAAAGCTTCTGCATATGCCAATAACACACTTTTCTCAAATCAAACACTGAACAGGCTCATAGATATTATTCGAGTGGGTCTGCACGGATCTAGTCATGTTTAACTGCAGACCCTGGACAGTGCTATCGTCTCTATCTGGAAACAATTCCATCTTGGAGTTTTTTAATTCACCTAAACCACACCCATTGTAAATGCAGTCTAGGATTATGGTTCAATTATTTTCATTCGTTCCTTTTGTAAAAACTAATTTTCTGCATATTACTTAATAGCCTTGGATTTTTCTTTGTAAAACTGAGTTGGGATTGGCCTTGTAAAAGTACTTCTTGCTAAAGGAGTAAAGAAAAAAAAAGTGCAGTTATTCTTCTTGTATATGTGGTCTGCATAGAGGTTGCAGGCAGAATCCATTCAGCTTTTGGAAGCTCTTTGTAGGGTTTTCTGATAATCCAGTTGTATCCATGTCCCTTATGCTCTTGTTACAGTTACCTCCTCAACACCTGCAGGAGCCAAACATGAGTAGTTCAGTTCTAGAGAAGAACAACAAAACTCTTTAAGGTCACTTATAAAGCAGGTACACGTGTTATGGATATGAACCAAAGTTTCCTACAACCTAAGCATTAAACACCTGAGCTGCTAGGAGTGCCTTTTCATCAGAGAGGAAAGAGCTGGCCTGACACAGGCATCTATGCTGGAAAGTTATCCTGAGCATCAATAAACACAGCTCTGTGGATGGGAGCTGTGTCTCAGCCTCCAAGTGCTCTCGTTACACTCTAGCTAATTTTCCCCTCATTCAGTGTTTGCGGTTTTGTGCACACCGTTACTAGGTGTCGAATTAACACCAGGCTTTCTAGGGTTGTGAACAGCATTGCACCCCTGAGTCAGGCAGTTCAGCACTAAACACACACCTTGCTGGGTTTCTACTTGTCCATTACTCACCTAGTTCAATGGGTGAAACTGCAGCGGAGGGGTTTGAACTCAAACACTCAGTTGCCTGAGCTCTTACCACAGACCCTTCTCTAGGCCAGAGACGCACATACCAAACAGGAGCAGATGAGCTATGCACTGCCTATGAAATCTGTCACAGCAAGAAATTTCACCAAGTACTTTTTATTGTCAGAGAGAAGAGAAATGTGTGAAAGCAGCATTGTGCTGATAAGAGCATATGAAGTATATAACAAAATACAATTTGTTGAAGATGCAGGTAGACGAAAAACATCCTTATTGACAGAATGAGTTCTGTGGGCACATTTTACTTTTTGTCAGGCCTCTCAATCTGTTCAATCAATAAAGTGCATGTTTTAAGCCACTCTAATCCATTCCATACTCAACATATTAAAATCAATCTATCAGTGTTTTCCACAGACAGCATACCACAATTCACTCTCCTGTGCCCAATCTATCCACCAAACGCATTTTGTCAAACTAGTCAATCCTCTCCCTTCAACGAAGCACATTCCATCAAACCAAGCCATCTGCTCTTACAACAGAATTAATTCTGTCTAATGTGATAAGCAGTGTGTGAAGAAAGGCATTTAATCTAACACGTATGTTTAACAAAAGGGAACTCTCTTTATTTGGCAAGACATATCTTATATTCTTTATGAATTCTAAAATAATGCACCAGTGTAAGCGGATGGATGAATTCTACATAGCTTGTGAACAGAGCAAGTGTTATTTACAAAATATTTCTAAAACCTTCTCTAGAAAGTTCATGAACAGGAGGGTGGGGGACATTAACTAACTTCATCCTTTGTAAACTTGAATGAAACTACTGAAAAACTGGTCTGGTTTATACTCTTAAAAGGTTTGTAGTGATTAACTGTTACGGAGGGAGCTGTGTAGACACGGCTACAGCAACAACTATGGTACTCTATTGAGAATTGCTTAAAATATTCTTCTTGCATTCAGGCTGTGTATTACTGGGTAATGAAAATCTCTTTATTCCCTCCCAAAATGCCAGAAACTAAATTCTTTTGAAAAAGAAAGAAATGAAATATGACCTTAAAGAAACGCATTAACATTCCTGACATCTGGTCTAGTAGTCTGTTTTTGCTGTATACCAGGGATATTTCATGGATTGCAATGAACACTGAAATTGTAATTGACATGTCATTTGTACTCTCCTCCTTCTGCCATGTGAATTACTCTTAACAGAACTTTTCTATCCAAAAAGTCTGGACAGGAGGCATATGTACACGTACAACTTGGGTTAAAGGTGTTAGCAGCATGAGCTTGATCTGCCTGTATTAATTTACTATGACCATAAAAAGTTATCCTAAATAAGAGTACATAAAATGTTTATCCTAACACTATGTGACTTATTTCATGGTGTACGTCGCATTTTACATTACCATAACTATTTCAAGTGTTACCATCTGGGTTGACCTTTTTTTTGTAATGTTTTTGTGAAACAGCTGCTTATACTTGCCCAAAAATATGAAGGCAACTGGACTCCCTTATAGAATCAAAGAGATGAAAGGATTGTAACCTTTACCAGAACAGAGTTCAATCTGTGCGCATGGAGGGGGGACTCACTAAAAACACTGTTTGGTGATAAAAAATTAACACCTCAGAAAGAAAAAGAAGACAAGCAACTGGAATGCTGAGAGGGAACGAGAAGAAAATCAAGTCTGATCGAGTACTGGAAAATGACCTTGAGAAAAGCTGTGAGGGATTTTCTGAGCTAGGCAGTATATGAAAAAGAGCTGGGAACTATGAAAAAAAATAAAATTTCCTGGTAGAAATCTCCTGCAAAGGAAAGCAGGTTTTCTACAGTCTTGATAAAAAGAATAATTCTGTTTCTCCTCTTATTCAACTATATGGCCCTGGACTTTGGCTGAAATCCTCAATATAAAAATGTGGCTGAGTTTTTTAATTCAATTTTTCTCGAGAATAAGCCGAGAAATATTCTCCCCCTATCACCTGCAAACCCAGCTTCTTTAATTACTCTGACTAACTGCACATCTGGCAAAACCTATCATGCTTTCCTCAGGTATAGCCAAAAGATTTTTCTAAAATGTGATATCTAATACCTTTTCATAGCAAACAGTCAATCAGACTACAGTTATATATATATACACATATACACATACATGTGTTTATATATAGAGAAAGAATGATTATGTATTTATGATTATATATATAAACACATGTATATATTTGCAGGACAAATGCTTGATATTGAAACATTGTTCAACATCTGAAAACAAGCTTAATGATATAGGGCAAAATCTTGCCTAAATTTTATGATAGAAAAGCAATCAAATGACAGGTAAGACACACATAGGTGGTTGAGGCAGAATGGGAGCAGCAGAACAGTTCTCTCGAGTGGCTGCAGGCAGTGTGAGCCTGACACCAGCACCTAGAAGTGCAGGAGATGATGTGCAATGCTGTGATTACAGTCGCTTGCTTCAGAAGCCCCATTTGTCTGAAGGACCCATGCCTGAACGAGCTCTATGCATCCCATGGAGCATCATTCACCTCTGCAGGATCAGCACTTTTGTGTGCATATATTTCACAGAGAAGTGCTGAAATAAAATGTTCAGTTCACCTGTCTGATACTTAACTCAAAAGAGGGTCAAAAAGCTTAATTTGGGAAGTACTTTGAAAACCCTGGATGAAAGATGTGCTCACTTATGAGTACAGTGCACTACTTTTTCCTCTACCATTCAATAGAAACCTACGTTAAAAAGCTCTTCACTGCACAAATGAGTTTGAATTGCTGCAAAATGCACACAAATTAGTTCTTCATCAATTGTATTTGCCATATTTCCAGCCTGCAGGATTTTGCACACAAAGTCCCATCAACATAAACAGTGAAAGGGAAGTGAAGATCACAAAAAAATGAGAGTTCTCTGATCATCCTCAACATAATTTGCTAAAGAAATACTTCTTTTTTATTTAGGAAAAGAAAAAAAAATTAAGGATATGTTCACTCTGGTCAAAAGGATGTCCTTGAAAAGGATTTTATAAAAGAAAAATTCCCAATGCTTATAACCCAGTATTAGGCTCAGAAATGAAAAGTTCATGAGTTTAGCTTTATGCATCCAGTTTAGTGGATTATTACTATTCAATATAACCAGGTTTCACAGAAATCTACAATGCAGCCCTTGCTAGTAGCTTTTTATGAGTCATACCTTTTTTAATCTCAACTGCAGCACAACCTCCTCTCCAGTTCATAAATACATAATCATTCTTCACATATGTCTCCATTTACTTAAAGATACTCCACAAATGTATTGGATCTGTGGTGCTGCTACTAGTTTGTAATGCAGTTTTTGAAACCAGAGCCACATGCCTAACAAGTCTTCAGCGAGCTATTGTTTAAGGCATTCTGAGTCAAAGACCTCTGACTTTGTTAAAGCAAAAGAAGATTTGAACCAAAAGATTCTCAAACAAGGACTGTATCTCAGATCTGACAGTGTCTTACAGGAGCGAATGTAACCTGTGCTCTGATACGCTTTTGACTCTGGTCAAAGACAGAACTCGCACTGGCTTCAGGCTGTAAAATCTTGCTCTTTGCTGTCAGCAATACAGGTTTGTTAAAAGAGGCACCTCAGCCATACCAAAGCAAGGCTTATCCATGTGTAAAAGTAGTCTGATGTTGTCCAAAGAAAGCACTGGTCTGCTCTTTTTGGGGCTTTTTATTTGTTAAACTCAGAACAGATATTGTTACTGCTGTGAAAGAAACCCAGATACATTTTCACTACATTTCAGCAGTAAAGATATAAAACCAAGATGTCTTCAACTTTGCTAACTGTTCTGGCTTGGGCCCCTTGTACAAAAATTTAACAACAGAGCATCTGAACTATCAGTGACATTTGCTTTCGATAGATTGCTTTTGTCTTCAAAAGTTGAGTGAAGAAGGAGCATGAGTCTTGTTATTCCAAGGGGAATGTTTTAAGTCTTTTTACCACATATCTAGGATTCTTGTCCAATAAAAAGTATCTTCTGCTTCAGTCAAAATTTTAGCCTTATGAAGCCAGTGATCTCAAACGTAAAAAATTCCAGCCAGCACAAAACATTTATATGGTGACTAGAATAAAATCGAAGGTAAGATATCAGATCTGGATCTGTTATGGTACTCAGTTTAATTGCTTCCTTTCTGTTGCATTTGAGTTCAGGAAATTTATTAGCTGTTAGTTTATTGTCACTCACTGAATAAAAAAAGAATCTCTGTTTCCATCACTTCAAAGACATCTGGTTCTGCAAAAATTTAGTTCAGAAATACCAGAAAATACCTATTTAACCTTGGAAGGACACGGAAGTATCATTTTGGAGGGCTGTCACATCCTGCAGCAATGTGGTGCGGCTTGTATTTCATTACTCTCTGCTTAGGGCTCCCCAGAACAGTGGTCAAACAATTCTGCTATGTATACTTTGAGGTAAGATGCTCCCAAGTTCTGCAGTATCAAAAATATTGCTATGTGGTTTGAAAACAAAGTATCACACCCTTTCTACTGGATGTCCACATGAATAGACTCTTCATCAATCATATTTTCACACTTATTTTATCTCAAGAAGCAGATAAACACTTCATTCAGTGAGAAGTTGCATCAGCTGAGGAGTCTGAAGGTGATCTACTCACTAAGCCTCACAATAACCACTGTCTGAGCAGTGAACTCAACTCGCATACCTGTACTGAATAAGAAAAACAGTAGATTTTAACTGCTTTCTGTAGCTTCCTATTGGATGTTCTAACCACTGGACTACGAAAAAATACGTTACAACAAAGTTATACAAGATAATTCCCCTTGTATTTACAAATAAATCCAAATTTTCTATCACTAAGACATAAAACTGGCACATGAAATACTGAACAAGATATTTTGCACAAATTTACTCATGACAGCACTTGACAACTTAATTCTCAAACAATGGTGTTCATGGATTTTTTGCAGCTTCTGAGGTCTTTAGGTGAGTATTTCTTCTGTTGTCTTTTCTTTTCTCTTGAATGATGTTTGTAATTAGAGTTGGTGAAAAATTGCAAAGGAAGTCTGCAAAATATTTTTTCCAAATACTAGCTATTTAGTTTCTTTGCAAGTGGTCATTTTCCTTCTCAAGATACTGTCCGCAAGTACAGATGAGAACACTGTACATAACATTTTTCATAATATAACCATTGTTTAGTTTCTGTGCAGATATAGTTAATAAACAAATACAAAAGTCTTCTCTCCCACCTGGAACTCCACTAGATTTTATTTCTCAAATAGTGCTTAGCTGAGATTATGACTATTATATACTACAGTAGACAGTATTAGACAATGTATAGACACAATGGAGGACATAATCCTTTTCCACAAGTAGCTTGAGGCACAATAAAGTAGTTGCTTGTGTTGAAGAGCAAGAGCAACAGGAGGGGCAGCAGCAATGGCTGGGTACCCTACCAGCACTATAAAGCATAGCATGAAACAGCCTTTGATCTACCCCAAATACTGAGTTGTTTCGAGCTGCATTAGCGACAGCTGATGAGTAAGCAGGTAAGATGGCTACACTCAGCCTTTCAGCATGACTAATGTGTTGTCTAAACACATAGGAGGAAGAGAAAAGTTCTGTAGAGGCCTGAGATGTTCTCATAAAAGGGCTTTCTGTCAGAAAGTCTTATTTTTAGTCAAAAAGTCACCTCTCCAGAACCGTACACTGAAATTCAATAGTTTCATGTAGATGGCTTTTTTCTCATCATAAACATGGGGAAGAACATAATTCAAAATTGTAAGTATTACTGAGTCAAGGTGAGCCCATATAAATGTTCCGCTTTTCTTTCTTAAAAAGACAGAAGAAAAAGAATATCAAATGTTAATAATACTCATGAACTAGCTGAAGAGATACAAAAAGTAAAAGTTAGCTGTAAAATGGCTACTTTAGGGCTGTAGCACTTCCATTGTGCAAAATATAAAGGGCAATTACCAAACCTTTCTGAAAAAAAATAGCGGGAATAACTCTTTGAGATTGAAGGCTAAGTACATAACAGGCAATTACAGGAAGATAGTGAAGATGAAATAGTTTTGTGATACAAGATTCTGCTAGATTTTATTTCTGAATTTATTCACAGAAACTTTTGTGTAAGTAATTTTTCCCTTTTTTTTCAGGTTTTTAATACCTTTGATAAAAAGCAATTCCAAAAGGCTCTCCTCCCCTAACTCAATTATTTTAGAGTATCAAAATATAGAATTTAGCACACTGTAACAAATGTATCAAATTTATTTCAGATTGTCATCTTATTTTCTAATAAGGTTGTGGTTGACAGAGTTTACACAAAAATTAGGGCTTTTAAACTGTTTATCCACCTCATTTGTACATACAGAGAATTTTCCAAATGTGAACAGTACTGCATTTATAATTTACTACATATATTGCAGAAGTATTTAATAGGCTTCCTGTTAAACCAAATCCACATAATGCATGTTCAACACAAAAAAATTATCCGCCCCTCCATGAGTTTAGTATATCGAAACATGTTGGATGCATGAAACCTCTTACTCTTGTTAGGTGAGCATTAACACAGAAGAAAATTTGGATGCATAAGGTATCAATTTCTGCCTGTATTTGTAGATGATATGTATGTTAAAATGTTCCTTTAACACTGAAAAAAATATTGTAGCACTACTTTTTAAACCATACACTTTTCTTGTAAATTCCTCTATTCTGAGACTGCAGTATGAATCTGGGTCAAAGCACACAACCATTATTGTCAGCTTTTCCCAAGCTAGCAGGACTGTGAAATTAAAAAGGCTAACACCACCTTATTCAAAAAGACTCCAGAAGTTCTTGGGATAAATTCACCATTCCTGTAACCTGATATAACCAGCTTTAAGTTAATCAATTTTAAGTCCATCGATTTGAAGTAGTCTATGCCAGAGCCAGATGTGAACCTTCTGTTCCTCCTATCTTGAATATTTAATTTCTGATCTTGCCTTCATAAGTACAGTATATCTAGTGGTTCATCTATATTTGATACCATCAAGATAGCAATATCATGTTATCAATAACAATCACTCCCTTTTTTTCCAGCCCACATGCCCCCTCCGTGGAAGTGTTGAAGGCCAGGTTGGATGGGGCTTTGAGCAACCTGGCCTAGCACAAGGTGTCCCTGCCCATGACAGGGGGGTTGGAACTAGATGGTCTATTAGTTCCCTTCCAACCCAAACCATTCTATGATTCTATGATCCTACAGGAGACACAGTTTGTTTAAGCTATATGGGTTTGTTCAGTTTTTGTTTCTCTGTGTGTGGAAGAGAGAACTGCTGTGTGTGAAAAGTGATTACTGAGGAAATTAACTGGAAGACACAGTACATAGCTAGCTCTCAAATATTTAAGCCAGCAGTTAATCATTTACATTGCGTGGGTCAGGAAGTCCCATTGACTAATGCAGATTTTGGTAAAAAAAATATGCCTAAAGCTCCTCATACCAATCTGGCAGCAACCTTTCCTACAGACTTCATCAGAAAAAGGGAAAACAAACCTACCATGTAATTAATAGTTTTTCTCAGTTGCTGCTTATCAATTAATACAAAGTATTTTTCAGAATATTCTGAAATAGTGGGCAAAACTTCGTCCAAAGATAGTTCACCTTTATAGGAATTGGTGAGATCTGGCTTCAGGAACTGGTGTCTAGCACAGATCATCTCAAAAAAATCAAAGAATAAGTCAGGAATTCATACTCTTTCTCTTAGAATAATTGTTCCCTTAATTTTATGAAATATTTATAAAAACAGAATCTGTACATTTATTATCCATAAAATGACAGTTACTCTTACACCAACCAGCATACTTAGACAATGCAGATACTGTGATAACACCTTTGCAGAGTAGAAAGGAAGTGAACAATTACAACCTATCAGAGAGAATATAAGCATTCAAGTACCAGCTGCCAGAAAGTGGAACTGAACATTCATGTGACTAAGAGTAAATTGGATTAGACATTTTTTTAAAAAGTGAGACAATTTTTCCAGCTGGAATTTTATAGCTTATATATTAATAAATATGTCCACACAAAGGAAAGAAAAGCTAGAAAATTTCATAGAAGAAATAACTGTGGGAAGGTATGGGAGAAGCGTCCAGACACAGATGGTTACAGTTTGTGTTTATTCTTGAGGAAATGTCACAAGGCAGCCCATCTGATGCTAAGGAAATAGTGTATTTGGAAGCTAGTGTATACTGTGTTTAAAAAGATCATCCATCCTGTCAGAAACATAATATGCTGCATAGGAAGTACAGAGGCTGCAATCTGTGTGCAACCTCTGCCACCTCAGCAGCTCTGCTCCCCTTCTTTTGCTAAAATGCCAGGCAAAGATACTGGCAGCCATTCTGGCTATGGACACACAGATGCAACCAGGATCTCCAGTGTTAAAGAGGATAAAGTGCCCTTTTGTGCAGTTCCAGCTATTTAATCTTCTTCCTAGCCCTTTCATTGGGATATTTTTGTTTTTGTACCAAGTTCCGTCGCTCAGTCTCTACTGCCAGACTGACGCCACAATAGCAATGTACTCACATGATTATCTGAACTGCCGCAGCACCGCGGAGCTGTAATCGGGGAATCCGCTCCCTTTGCCATGGTACCCGCATAGCAGGGAGGACAGTTACAGAATCACAGAATCACAGAATCACAGAATAGTAGGGGTTGGAAGGGACCTCTGTGGGTCATCTAGTCCAACCCCCCCGCCGAAGCAGGGTCACCTACAGCAGGCTG
>Ga0065711_1033771_pt1 | contig 24860 bp, 16 predicted proteins | sample Hoacrofraction12_FD_59098 | JGI IMG/M metagenome (GOLD analysis project Ga0065711, IMG submission 59098) | Hoatzin crop microbial communities from Cojedes, Venezuela - Epithelial fraction 12 v2 (version 2) | ecosystem: Host-associated > Birds > Digestive system > Esophagus > Crop | place...
GGGGGGGGGGGGAGGAAAAAAAAAATCTCTTGCTGCAGGCTAGTTATAGGTGTTAAAAACTTAAATTCTCAGGGGCACAGCGTGTTGCTGGTCCATCTTGAAGCAGACGTAAATGTCACAGCTGTGTTCTAAATCCTTCCTAGCCTTCTCTTAGCTTGCCTGGGGTTAAAGTTAATAAAAGGCTAGAACATCCATCCTATGCTCATAAAAATTAGTTCCTGAGCAGACAAACACATTGTAAGACAAAGACAATAAAGGGATTTTTTTAACTATTACTAAAACATCTAAGGTTTGATGCCAGGTGGTGGCATGGAGGTCTAAGACAGAACTGACACTTGGGATTTTGCACTTAGTGTTTCCCTGTCTCTAGTCCTATTCTATTAGAAACTGAAATCTAGCTGGTGCTAGACTTCAGAAAGCTTGTTCATGGAAATGTGACTGAAATGTACGCTTCATTATGCATGCTGTGCTACACACAATAGCTGGCGTAACTGGTTTACTTGCGGAGTTGTATCAACCAACCATAACATTTTGGGGTTTGGGGTTGAGGGTAGGGAAGATAATATATACTTTGCATTTAGGAAACATCTTTCCCAGGTATAGAAATATTCATAGCTGAGGCTTTCTACTGAAAATATCTTGTCATTAATCTTTGAAACGTACCGTCAATGAGAGTGTGGTTTGTTTCAGTTGCAGTAAAGGTAGTTAAACTGGATTCAGAGTCTCATAGATAATTATCAGTTTGTGCTGTGGACAAAACCAGACAGAAAGGCAGTGCGGTTTATGAAACACCATTGTATAACATTGTGCAGTGCTTTTCAGCTATATTTGCCACTTTTTTTCATGTGCAATATAGGGTTTAAATTGTAAAATGCCGCAGACTGTGAAACTTGTACACTGAAAAAATGAATGCTGCCTGTTATTAAAAAGTAATATCCATTTCTTTTACCTGAGAGTCCAAGAGCTACTGTTTGAAGACAAGTAAAGGTTATCAACCTCTTAAATCCTAGACTGCAAGTTTTACACATTTGAAGAAACAGCAGCAGGCCAGTCTTGCCTCTGAAAATCCTCAATTGGTTGGTAATAATAAATAATAAATACCATGTTTCAGGACACTCTCGATCCATTAGGCTTTACAGAGTGTTAGTGTGTTGTCTTGAGCTCTCAGACTTTCCTTTTTTGACTCTTCTCACCTCAGTATCTTTGTGGTTATCTGTGCTACTATGTAACAGAAGAGATACTGTAGATGTGCCGGGAACACTATCTTCTCATTCACAGCTTCAGAAATGGCATATCATTGTCAGACAGCTCAGGCAGTACAAATTTATCATCTTTTCTTTATTATCCAATTCACTGGTTTTGAAATAACGTTCAGAGTTAAATGCTTTGATGTTAAAACACTCTGTTCATCTAATAAAGCCAAGCTATATTGGATTTGCATGTCCCACTTAATTTGATCATACTTCCTGGTTTGGGGCATGTGTCTTATTTTGTTTTTATCATAGAAATGTAAAGCTATTCCTATTTTTGCAAAGTCTGTTGATAACTGCTTTATCAGCCCTTGTTTAAGGGCGACTTCATGCTTTAACACAGAAGTTTCACTGAAATGTTAGGCTCAAGGTAACTATTCAAAATGGTGAAGTATAGGTCTAATTTACACTGTACACATTTATAAAAGCTGTGTATTACTCATGCATTGCATTTTGGGGTGGGGGAGCAAATGAACCATCAGATTTTTTTCTTATGTCCCAGTAAAACAGGTCTAAGGCCACGCTGGTAAGTCTGGTACGCTTTTGCCTGAGGGACTGGGTATGGACCAGACAGTCCCAGCAAAGGGGTGCTTGTGTTTCTGCTGATGGCCGAGGGAGTTCTGCATTCCTTTCAAACTACAAATAAAATGGACTGACAGTGTTAAACGTTTGCCTTGTGAGTGCTTCTGTGGTAGCTTTCCTTGCACTGCCCTGCCGACTGCCGTGTTCCGCCTTGGTTTAGCTTCTGATGGTTAAGTTGCGGTAAGTTGTCTGGATGCTGGCAGAGAAGCCCGCTTGAGCCAGCACACATCCTGCGGTGATACTCAGCCGGGACGTGTGTGCTAACGCGCGTGAGCTCTCCCTTGGAACGCACCGACCGCGCTCCGCTGTCTGCCCGCAGGTCCGCTTCGTCCGGAACGTCACGGCCTGGAGGGAGATGAAGCCGGGCTTCTACCACGGCCACGTGGCCTACCTCGACTTCGCCAAGTACGTGCGCGCGGCGGCGGGGCTCGGGCGGGCTGCGGGCGCCCTCTGGTGGCCAAGCCGGGGACGCGGCGGCGGGCGGCGCGTGGGGCGGGTTGTCACGGTTTTCGCGCGTCTCTGCCCGGTGAGACGCAGCCCGGCCTCAGTTCGAAACTGTTTCTGTGCGAGGTGTGTTCCTTGTCTGCGTTACAGGCTCGTCTCGCTGCAAATCCTGGCTTTGCTCCGGCACCCTGGCCCTTCTGCCTTAGGGTTGGCTTCCCGTTCTGGGAAGTTACTGTACCTCGTAACAGCACCCACCTCGTGCATTACGTACTTCTCTAGCAGAGCATCCCTTCACACTTTGTCCAAATATTAAAAGTTATATTTGAGAGCAGTTTTCTGGCCTAGAAGAATTTGCCTTGCTGTAAAAAGCGTTGAAATAATTCTGTGGAGTTAAATCCTGCTACTTTTAAAATTAATTTAAAAGAACACGAGGTAAAAATCCTCCCAGTGACTTCAGAGGTTCAGGATCGTATCTGTGTTCCTGCTTCCCTGTGTTTCTTTTCTTGTCTTGTTTTTGCTTCCGGATCTAAAGCAGTGATCCCTGGTAGCTCAGCCGTGTGCAGCCTCCCCTGGAACTGGCAAGTTCGTCTTGCTTAAGGTGCTTCCCGGGCAGTGCTTCATCTGGCACTTGCAGCATGCAGAAAATGGTTTAAAACTGAAAGTTCGACTGCACAAACAATAATAACCACTACTTTTACCTCTTGCTGCTGGTCAGTCGTCAGTAGTGTTCTGTTTCTGTGTTATAAAACATTTTTTAATTAAATGAGTGTTTTGTGTGTAAAAAGTAAGTTTGTTTAGTCATTGCTTTTAATTATTCATTCTGTTATGTACACTGATTTTTAATTCTAGCTTTTTATTATAAAGAATGAGAAGGGGAAGTGAGAGCTTCGTAGACGCCCAGTATGGTATATTATATAATAGAAAATGCTAAAAGCTACATAGTAGCTGGAAACTACCAGTGGCACCAAGTAACAGCCTGGAGTTTACAAAAAGTAACAGGGAAGAAATCTTAATTGCAAATCAATCAGTAAAATAAAGTGTATCAAATTTTGGTAGCTTCCTTTCTGCCTTTTTAAAGTTAAAATGGTGCAACATTAATAAACCCTTGAACTGAATAACAGTTTTCTGTAACAGCAAAAGTGAGAAATCTAAGCAGTTTCACAGATTTCCGTCTGCATCTTCCCTCCAGGACTGTGTCATCCTTGTCTTTGGTTTTTTTGTTTGTTATCCTTTCACATAAGTGATTTATTCTTTTCCCACAACAACTTGCTTTCTCATACTTTGGGTTTTCAGTATTAAAATAATATAATGAATACTGTGGTTGTGCTTGGGAAGGCCCACACGTTGAAGGCTGTGAGGTATGTTCTTGTAGTGAACAAACTTGTAGTTGAGAAGTGTTAAATATTTCAGAAATGTCTATGCCTGCTTATACGGAGCCATCAGACTTAGGTCTAGTGTCAGTCATCAGAAGTACCTCTTAAATTATAGTGAAGCTTAAAATACTGGATTCAATCGATGACTTACAGTATTGAGGACAGGTTATCATAACACATCCATGTAGAAATTAGAGTAATAAGCATTTACATTTCCCCCCCCCCTTTTTTTTTAATCCTGATCCACACTTTTTCCCTATTTTCTCTGGCAAACAGTTGGGAAAAAAGTTCTTTGACAATGCAGTTGCCAAATTAAAGTTACAGTAGTAGGTTACTTAAGTTATCATAACTGAAGCTAGTTTTGCGAGGTCATGGGCAAATCCATATGAATGTACAATTCAGCACAAACATTTCCAAGGGCTTTGACACCATCATTTAACCCACAGAAAGCTATTATTGGTTGAGGCTGCTACTATAGCAAAAGGGTTTGTTACAGCCTTCTACAGCACTTATGGTAGAGTCTGTAGAAGGGGACACATGTGCATGTCTTGGGCACTTCAATAGACCTGAAGGAGGGTGCAGTTCAAAGTCTGAACTTTGAAGAAAATGATTGAAACATTCACACACTCCTATTTTGTGGACTTTGGGGAGTAGGAGCTGGCATACAGACAGATGTCAGCAATGCTGCCTTTAACTGCTGCAGTCTGACTCGGTGGTACTCTGCTGGTGACATCTGAAGAATCAATTGCTCTTTCTGTAGCCTTTAACAATTTCTGTATCTGTATTGCTGGTCTTTTGCCAAAGTAATGCCTTTTAATTGTTTTTTTTTCTAACTTTCTCTTTTCTGCCACTTACTCTATGTTTCTGTTCTTCAGCTTTTCAGCTTAAGAATCCTCATACGAGCAGTATCTGGTATTATAATTTACAGAGTACCACTTTAACGATAATGGTACTGCATCTTCAAACTGCAAACGCTCTCTGCTAGGCTAATTAAGGCATTTATAGAGCCAGGATGGTTGTATAAACATTTTTAGTGTCTATTGTGTGAGAGTATTTCAGTTTTCTTTGTTTTTCTAATAAAAAACCTAAAATCACAGTCCTAGGAAAACTGCAATTGAACTGACTTCCACATCCATGTAATGCACTGGATATGAGGATGAGAGGAAGCGCTCGTTAAACTTCCTCTCGCCATCGTCTTCTCTGTATATAGATTTCAGTTGTATCAATAGAGGCAGGCTTTTAAGTATTAGGTGAGAAGCTTTGATTTGGCCTTTAAAAGACGTGTTTTCCTCTTTTGCTTTAGGTTTGGTGTTAAAAAGAAACCAATTTATATAAATGTCATAAGGGATCCTATAGAACGACTAGTTTCTTATTATTACTTTCTGCGCTTTGGAGATGATTACAGACCAGGGCTACGGAGGCGAAAACAGGGGGATAAAAAGGTAAAGTACACTTTATTATGTGTGTTGTTCTTACTAAAGTTACTGTGGGAACAATTTTTTAAAATGTCCTGATGGAAGCTGAATAGTTCTTGTATCGGCCCTGGTGATGATGGTGGCTTTGTAAGTTATATTCTCCCCTTCATGCTTCCTAGACCAGAGTGTAATATTAAGTGTATCCTTTGTAACTGTATAAAATCACTTCACGTTGCAATTTGTTTAAATAAATAAATAAATAAATAAATGTTTTCTGGTATCCAGATTTGGAAGTATCAAGTTAAGCTTATCCTCCTACGTAAGAAATCTGCATCTCTTCTTGTTTTCGACTGAGATATACATTTTTCACCAAAAGCTGTAGAACTGCTTATGCTTTGGCTTTGATGTTTATTATAATTAGTAAACCTTTTTCTTTTTTCTAATGTAAATATTGCAATAGAAATGTATAAAGAGTCTGCCTGAAAACCATGGAGTCTGAATCATACATTTCTATACTTCCTCAATCTGTCTTAGGCGGCTGTAGAAGTAGTTCAGGTTAGCATTATTCAAACCTTGATTACTAATACAGTTTCAGAATGGCAACATCATTTAGGCTCCATAATATACTTATTTCAGAAAGAATTTATACATCCACTGTTACGGTTTGCAATAAGACATTTGTTGGAGCGTGTTGCTTTGTACTTGTCTTAAATCAGGAAGAAAAGTAGGGTGTTAAGTATATGAATGTAGTTTATGAAACTATAGTTAGAACCATGTGGAAGCTTTTATACAATGTAAGGGGGTTTTGTGCTTTACAGAGCCAAAGACCTTTTAAAATTTCAGTGGCAATATTTTCTTAAACTGATGAAATTTTTCTGTAATGTTGACAATTTAGTGTAGCACTGTGCAAATACCAAGAGACACTGAAAAAATCCCTTAGCAAAAATCACACTGAATACAGCTTAGTATATAAACACCATAACAAATAATAAATGTGACTAATTTTGTGTGCTCACCCCCATCCAAATAGTGTTTTTAAAATATTGGGAACAGACCATTCCTCTCTTCTTTCCAACTGATAACTAACTGCTCCTCTGTTATTTAGGTTTTGGCTCCATCTTCTGCTACTGCATTTCAGCTTATCCAGACATCCTACAGCATAGGTAGAGGAAAGCTTCAAGCAGAACAAATTGAAATTAAGCTTAAAAAATGTATCTTCATAGAACTGGCTGCAGAGATTATTTGGTGATATGGTATAAAGGCATTTTTAAAAAGAGAGATAGGATCTCATCTTTGGTAACCTTCTCTGTTCCTTTTCCTGAGGAGCATGATTTGGCCAGCAGAATTCTCTCCTGGTGGAGATCGTGGAGTTGGAAAGTTGAGCATGCTACCAAGTCCAAGCTGCTTATAGGACTTAATATTTATTAAAAAGATTGAAATTTAACAGTGTTATTTTAGTTTTGAATTATAACCCCAACAGCCTTGATCTAGGTAGTCACTGGGAAACATCAAGCCAAAATCCCTAATGCTACTGCTTGGTAGACTGTGCTGTAAGCGCCGATTTGCTGGAAGAAGTTGAAATGCATTCGTATTTATAATGTTTGTAATGCATTGCATTAGTAATTTTATGTTTTGCTATTAAAGATGCTATTTTTTCATTTTGTCATTACCATACCATTTTATTTAGGTCTGAGTTAGTTGTTGCCATACAGATTTAACTTGTCCTGTAAGCATCTCTAGTTCATTTGAAGTGAAATTGATTTACTATGCCAAGTTTTAAGGTTTCTTTCATTTAAATCAGGTAATACTATTTTTCCATACTGCTTCCAAAAAAACTGGACATATATAGATGGTGTCGGCTTTACATACGTAAAATATGAAATTCAGTAAGCTCAACAATGGATTGACCCAGTTGCAGTGTCTATAACACTGATGTCTGTTCTAGTCTGTGTTGTAGTAGATTCACTCAGAGCTCTTCAGATCAAAAGTAGGGGAGGTGAAAAACACAGTCTTTTCTAATGGAAGTCAATTGTTCCTTTATTAAGTGGAAAGGAATCTGAATGTGCTTTACACCCTTGCCCCCTCCCAGTCCATACCACAGCATTTATATGGAAGACTTTGTCCTTCATTTTCTTTTTATATCCCTGTGCTTCCAAAGTTATAGATAGCTTGGGTCCAAGAACAGAATCTGTAAAGACAAGTGTTTCTTACAATAAAATCTCTGGATGGAGTAGTCAAGGTAAGTATATAAGAGGGGGGAAGGAGGCCTGTCCTATTTCGTCTTACTTGGAAAATTACTTGCTTGCTTTTGTATATTAACTATGAAATAACCTGCAGATGTAAGTAAAGAAGACTTTCTTTTGACAGATGCCAGTTCATTTTTAGTATATACATTCATAAGTTAGGAGGTGCATTTAAACAATTTAGTTCTCAGGTAATGCTGATGTTATAAAGTACTCATGATAGATCAGTGTGGAATTTCTCTAGAGAACTATGCTAGAGAAAGCAAACCAATGTCTGGTTTTACTGGTTAAGCTGCATTTTTATCTGTGATATGTGACATGTACGACCTATTCTAAACTCAAAGTGCAATGTGGACCAAGACACCACAGGTTAATCCCTGCTTTGGCCTGGTATCAGTAAGTTTTTTTGGATTATCTCAGGAACTTCACGTCAGAATAGAAGCAAAGGACGTGGTCCTTGTTCTAACACCAAATAATTAAGCAAATGTATTTTTACACAGTTGTTTTGAAAAATTTGTAATTATACAGAAGAAACAGTCTAAAAAGTTGTCTGTCATCACTTATTCATTATTAAATAATTTTTTTGAAAAATCTCTCCTAGATACATGGCTTATATCTTGATTAGAAATATCATAAATACTTTATGGTGACTGGGTAGAATATTTACAGATTCTTTCCAATGCTAATAGAGTTCGTATTGAAACTGTGTTGCTACAGCTGTATATCCACCTAGAGCAATGTTGTATGGAATATTCTGTTATGCAGTGAACAGCTGGCTTTCACTTCTTCTGACTGCCAAAAACAAAATAACCTCTGAAATGGCAGTTATTTGTCATAATATTTAAAATGTAATAGAACATTGTTTAATCTAAAACACAAAATGCACAGTGTTCTACGGTATAAAGATCCAGCTGTTCCAGTGTCACACAAATCCTGATGGCATTTGATGCTGTATCTTTAGTGACCCCTTCTGTAACGGAAAAATACTGATACTAACACTTACTGTTTTTGCTTGTTTTGACATATAGCCTTGATCAAGGTTATATTAAAGGTATATCAAATGTATCAGGTAAGAACAAACTGTTGATTAGTTCTAATCATAGAAGACTGTGAAAGTACTGTTTTAATTGTGACAGACGTCCCTTCCTAATAACACTGTGAAAGCAAGGCTTGAAAATTTTTTTTTTTCTTTCACAGCATATCTTGTGTTTTTCAGTCCCCACTACATTTACAGGTTTTGAAGCTCGGCTCAATTTTGTCTTTGTTCCAGACCTTTGATGAATGTGTGGCAGCTGGAGGTTCAGACTGTGCTCCAGAGAAACTTTGGCTTCAAATTCCATTCTTCTGTGGCCACAGCTCCGAATGCTGGTAGGGAGATACATGTAGCTTAAGTTGGTAGTCAAGTATATCCGTGCTGAAATCTGAACTTAACAAATTTGAATATGTAGCACAGTTGGGAAAAGTGTGAGGGACTGGACAGAGTGAAGCAGCAGGTACTGTAGTAATGTATTTTTTTTTGAAGGTGCATTTTAGTGAAATAGTCTCGTAGTTCTTCAAACAAGCAATATGTTGTGATGATGTATCAGCAGTACTATGAGAGAAAACAGATGTTTTAAATTTTAAAAATAATTTTTGTAGATTTGGAGTCTTGACATTTTTCTCTTATGTCAGGCTACAATATCCGTCTTTCTGAATGGAGATATTTTGTTCAAGCTCCTAGAGTTTCTGGGGAGAATGCAATAATTGCGATCAGGATAAATTTATCTTCTTAAACCGTTACCAGATATCCAGTAGTCAAAGCTATCTAGTAGAAACTGAAACAAAAACAAATAGTGTCCATCTGTCAGTGCAGCATGTTTTATAACAATGGCACGGACTTTAGAAACTAAAAAAAAAAAGAAAATAAATAGGACATAGGTGGTTTGAAGGATTGTGAGTGAAATCAAGGACAATTATTTGTCAAAGGTACTGTTCATCCAAACATAAGCAAAGTAAATGGCCACCTGGGAGCTGGTCTTTCAGTGCGTTGGTCAGACCTATCCACACCTGGGCCAGGTGGAGAAGTGAAGAAAGAACAAATTCCAAACCTGTCTTTTCACCCTGTCTAGAGCTATAAAAAGGAGGAAAAAGTGACAGTTTAATTTCTGTCTGTTATTCAGTAGGAAAGTCCTCCCATAAGTGCAATGACTTTCTAGTTCAGAATTATGCTTGTAGAATACAAAAGGGAAGGTGTGTTCTTACCAGAACCATTTCTGGTACCTACTGTGAAAGTGGAGACTGAGTATTGACATTCAGAAAATGTAAATCCTCCAAAAATTGCATTAATAGAGACAGTAGCCATATACACACATGGGGTTTTTTGTGGATGAGTTATTAATCAAAATAACTAGAGGAGTCAAATTTTTAGATGAGAACACAGAGGAGAGAAACTGGAAAGGGAAACAAAGTCAGGAATGGTTATAACTTGGGATGAGTCTTGCCTTTGCTATACAAATGTCCTGTTATGAAGTAATCTCCAGCCAGGGACCAAGGATTGTTGGCTGACATCAGAACTTGCTGTAATTGTTCTCTGTCATTTTAGGAATGTGGGAAGCAGATGGGCATTGGAACAAGCCAAATACAATCTGATTAATGAATACTTCCTAGTGGGAGTTACTGAAGAGCTTGAAGACTTTATCATGTTATTGGAGGCAGCTTTGCCCCGGTTCTTCAGGGGTGCCACGGAACTGTACCGGACAGGTATTTAAATGGTTGATATCAATGGATTCCATGGATTTTTCATCTTCTTATCACTTTTTTTAATGTGAGTTCTTTAGACATAGATGAATAGTTTTGAGTGTCTGCCAAGTTTGCCTCTCGGTTGGCTGGTGTTTCTACAGAAGAGACAAACTCTTTACAAGACTCTCAGTACAAATTTTTGAGGGCAGCCCAAGTACCTTCCCACCTTACTCAAACTGTAAGTATTTAAGGTTGGAGTAAAGGCCTTTCCATTTCCTTAGAAGCCCTGCTGAAATTAACTGTGCTTGATGCAACCTGGTTGGCTGTGCAAAAATGCCCAAGTACGTGTTTGTCTTCCTGGGGTTGTAATAACAAGTTTGTTATATAGCTCGTAGCTCGGTTTCTGGGAGCTGGCCATGAAACTTATGATGAAGAAAAGGTCCATCTTAGCAGGGCTTCTGTCTGGAAATAGAGGGAGAAAAAGGTCTGATGTATAGAGCCTAGATGTGTAGTATCAACAAGTTTATCATAAAGCAACAGATAGCACTTCTCAGGGAAAATGCTGTCATCATTTTGGTCATCTTTGTCTCATGAAAGAAGTCTCTTGCTCTGCAGTTTGTAAAATCCTTAACATCTGATACCAGATTAACATCTAAATAATTAACTTTGAAAGACCAGTCTTGCTCCAAGTACATTATGTGGTGTAATCTTGTTCCTTAAATGAAGTGCTCATTCCCTGGGCTTATTAGAGCAAGGAGGACGAATTGAAAGAACTGATGCAAAATTCATTAACATTTAGTGAGAGAGACTGCAATTTTCCAACCCTGCATGTTACGTTAATAAATTCTGGATTAAATTCTGTCACTTCTAATGCAGTTTATCAACATGCGGAGAGTATAAAACTCTGCAAATAAAAGGACTGTAAACATTTTTTTAATCACATGAACTTTGAAGTGAAGTTACTGCTTTCATTTTGCATTTAGGAAAGAAGTCTCATCTTAGGAAAACAACTGAGAAAAAACTTCCCACAAAAGAAACTATTGCCAAGTTACAACAGTCTGAAATCTGGAAAATGGAGAACGAGTTCTATGAATTTGCACTGGAGCAATTTCAGTTTGTCAGAGCACATGCAGTTCGGGAAAAAGATGGAGAATTGTATATTCTGGCTCAAAACTTTTTCTATGAAAAGATTTACCCTAAATCAAACTAAGAACAGTATACTGTTAGATTTATGGACCTAAGTCTTTGGTCACATCGTCGTCTTAGTCCTCAGCCATGGAAACTAGATTGCTTGTAGACCTCCAAGACATTTCTTTATAGATCTGAGAAAAGTAGGCTGTGGATCACCTCCAGGGCGTTGGATACTGGCTTCATGTCTTTTATGTAACTAATACTTTCAGTGGGAGTTAATATCCTTTACCTGAAGAAATCTACACATTAATTTGGGGCAATTAATACACAGCAGCTCTAGTTGAAAATATAAGCAGACAAAAAAATGCTTCTGTTGATGCTCTTCTTGATTTTCAGAGCAATTTATTTTCATTTATACTTCTGTGAAGAGGAAGTCATTTTTCCCAGCTTTCAACATGGAAATTTTCGTTGTATACAATATGAGTAGTGTTAATAACTGGTTGACATCTGTGCTTTGTTTTTGTGAATCATGTCACGTGATATTAATTGGGATGGTTAATCATGTTCTGCTGAGAAATGCTGCTGCTGGAATTGCCCATATTTATATACGTGGTTTTATTATAAAAATTAAACTAATCATTAGTGTTAAAACATCATTTCCACATTAATATTGTAAAAAATTAAAGAATCAGAGCAGTGGGGGTTTTGTTTTGGTTTTTTATCCCCACCACCACTGACTTGAGGTTGGAAAACTATGAAGAAAGTTGGCTTTGTCTGCAGTTCTAGTTGATCCTTACACAGTGGTGTGAAAATCGTAAATTCAGTATTAAGTTTCTCCATGGGTTCTTTGTAATAATTGTAAACCGAGGTATTGGTGAATCCATATTATGACTCCATTAGTGAGCTGTGGTATGGTTAGGGTTTTCCTACTACTTCGATACTTTTACCTGTAGAATATTTTTACTAAGGTGCTTTATAATGTGTTTTAAAGCGTTGCATTTACAAAAGAAGTAAAATGCTGTAAATACTGCTTATTTTATGTATTTGGACCAAAAGGTTTAAAGTAACTAGTTTAAAGTGGGGGTTTTGCACCAGTTCTGTTACGTGTGAAGTGAAAAACATCACATCTGCTTCCTGGTTGAGTTACCGGTTGGGCCTTGCTAAACTGCACTTCAGTGACCTCTCTGATTTCAATACCAGAATGTTGTCCAGGGGTTCTCTTTACAGAAATGTAGTCTTCATCCTTTTATTATGGTACGAGAAAAAGAAGAAAAATGTCATGTATAGTCTGGCTGAGAAAGATGCAGTGAACTTGACTGACATGACTGTATTTATGTAACTGCCTTATGTGACTATTGTAAATTTGTGAGTTGCCATTATTAACAATGTGAAACACCTGGTAGGTGAAGTAAATTGAAATTTAAGAACAGATGTTTGGGGCCACTGCATTGTAGCAAATGGCAGTGGAGAACTACAAGAATTTGTTCTCTATTGAACTTTCTTAAAGATCTGACTATTTACACATCTTACACCTGCCTTTTCTTACAGTGCTTTTCACAGGGTTTGATGGGGGAAGGTGCTGAGGAGACAAAGTAAGGAACGGTGGTGAAGGTTTAAATTCCTAAGGATGATGTTTAAAGGCTTAGTTTAAAATTACCAAGTGGGGTTTCTTTAACCAGCTTATTCTTCTAATAAAAACAAAGGAAATGGAAAATGGTCTGTGAACTGGATGTCTGCAGCCAAAAGCAACAGCCCAATTACAGAGAGGATAATGAGAGACTGTCAAGTACATCTTGCATTTTTCTTTGTTTTCTTGGATTTTTCCCTTTGAATTTTAAAAATAGATCTCTCTCTATTTTTCCCAAATAATCAGGGAAGTTCCTTCTGATAGCTTACTGTTTATATAACATGAACCATGCATAAGATTTCCTGTTCTAGTTCTTGTCTGTTGACGTCATTAATAGCGCCAACATGTTTGGGAATAGGATGTGTTAGTTCACACATGAAGATATGTGTCCTAGCTAAAGAAATGAACTGAGGAGTCATACACAAGAAGTAGCTAATGGAGATCTACAAATGTCCATAACAAAGCAGTAACTTTTTTGAAATAAAATGAAGAGTTATAGTCCAAGGAAAGATTATCCACTCAGTGACAGTTTTATGTTAGATATTATTTTGACTACAGAAACCTCTTCTATTCTGTAAGCAATTCTAAAAGTTGCGGGTTTTTTTTTTTCTTCCAGGATTTAGAATTTTTTAATTATGAGTTTTCAGTAACAAAAATAATGGAAAACGCAATTTTTTTATTTTTAAAAGAGCAATATATTTTTCATAGTTCATATAAGAAAACACATTTTATTTAATGAGATATCACTTCCTGTTCTTTACTGTGAACTGACAGGGTTAAGACAAACAAGAATTTTAGGAATATTTTTTAAAAATGCTAGCTAGAATTGGAGAGGTATTCATTCCAGATGTACTCTGAAAGTGTTATTGTCTGTGGAACACAGAAGGAATCAAGACTGTCTACTTTTATATCTAGTGCAACCATTAAGTCAACTGTGAACTTTTTAGAGTCCTTTGAATTCAGAACTATCAAACTTGGATTTCCTGAGACAGTTCAGGAAAAGGAGCTTTACAGATTTTTAATAACTTGCTCTATTAATCTTCTATTCAGAAATGGAAACAATCCAAATTGTTCGTATTAAAGATATTTTACAGTATATAAACAGAATGTATCTTGTGTATTTTCCCTTAATGACTTATAGTGAAAAGCAGCAATATGTGGATTTTTGTTGTTGCAGGTTGTATTATCAGTAAACTTACTATGCAGCCTCCTGAACATGGATCTTTTAACAGAAGTCACTGTAGCCTCTGCACAGGAGTGAGATTGGCTTTTTGCCAGGCTAAGTTCATTTGAAAGGTGCTGAAATGCTCATATATATATATATAGTTGAGAGTAGGTTTTGTTACACTCTTGTGTACTTTTTGTACAAAATTAATGCCCAGATTTTGTGCAAAACTGTAGCCCTGTTGAAACTCTTGGTGTCAGCATAATGGGGCTAGGTCCAGCTGCGCTGGTAACCACGTAGCCATAACCACAGCATGCCTAGAGCACTTGTGATACACTGGGCAGTGCTGACAGGAGAGCAACAGTGGGTTTAACTCCTTCCCGTAATAATTCTGAAGCCATGCAACAAGAATTTCACTCTTTATTTTGTTAGTGCATCTATAAGCAGACACAAGGCTAGGGTGCAGAGTGTCCTGTGTGTACGTTCCCGCTTGCTCTGGGTTGATTTTCGAGTAGTCTCTCTATTAATGGAACGCTGATCATGGCTTCATTTTGAAACAGGCATGAAAACTTGTAGCTGTGCAATACAGGAGAGGGGGAAGCAGCCCATCCTGGTTGTTTGAAATGCCTTTTCTGGCTACTTAGCTTTTCTGAAGATAATTATCTGTTTTTACTTTCCAGGAATAAACATTTGCTTATTTATGGTCTCAGAGCAGTTCTATTTAATATCGGGGAAAATTCAGTTATTTTCTGTTCTAATTCTGTTTAAATTTTCCATTAAGCTTACCTGGCTTTGCTAAATGTGCATGTGACAGCAAGGTGTACAGATGACGCTGACTGAACTGTGCTGTTTAAGCAGTCAGTGGAAAAGCCTGATTCAAGTGCACTGCCAATTTTGCTCTTCAAAATTAGAGCACATTTTATGAGTACTAGAGATTAAACTTAAGAAAACTGTAAGGCTGCTTAGTTGCATGGATGCTTCCTTTACTGTAAACCTATGCAACTATGTAACCTTTGCAGCAGTATTTATGGAAAGAGCCCTCTTCCTGAGACTTTTCTGGAGCTTAATTATAAATGTTCATACACTTGTACTGTCTGATACTGACATCAGCAGCTTTCTGTAGCTTCTGTAAAAAGAGACAGGTTTGTGAGCATTTCTAAGGCAGTACTGAATGTAATTTTGAAAAACATGGATTGTGCTTCATGACTTTTTTCTTTTTGAACACGTACACACAGCTAAATAGTGCCTTTTTTCCTCACAATCCATGTTGAAGATGCTCGCTCCCACTCACCCTCCGTAAATTGATTTGTTTGTGCAATACTATTCCAACTTGAAACCATTTTGTCACAGCTGTTTGAGAAATAATCTCCATTTTTCCGTACTATGCTGCCAGCTTTCTGTTGTTGAAGTGTTTCAGTTGATTACCTAATGCAAATGCTACAAAATAAAACACCCAGTGGGAAGGGGAAAGAAAAGAAGTCTGGTGTCCTGTCTTAATATTTGCATGTTACATTCACATTCAGTGCTTTTTTTCCAAGAAGATGTTGCTATGCAGTATTGTGAACCTTGTTTGCAGCTATTGTGATTTTGCGCGGATGGGGGGAACTGGAGTGTAGCTCATCTGTAATAATTTCATATAACTATAACCAAATTTATTTATAAGCCTTTAGAATTTGCATTGGGCTTTCTGGCTGGAAATGTAATAAATTTGCAGAGGGCATACACTGTGCTGGCAGTGTCAATGAAAAGTTCTTAGTATTAAACCCAAGATGTGTAAGACTGGAAAACTGGCATTAAAACAGTGTGTTGATACATGTGTGCTTCCCTGCCCGAGGGAACGAATGCCCTGACCAGTTACTGTGGTACTGGAAGACGCTCATGCAGTGATGAGTACGGTATAAGAACTTGAGTAGAATAGAAATGTCCTTAGCATTTGTAAGCAAGCACTTAAAACAAGGAAATAGAGTGAGCGTGGCTGCGCTGCTCTGTTGAGGACGTCTAACGTGTACTGTATCCTGTGCCCTATAAACGTTCCTAGCTGCGCGCACTGGGGAGCTGTGCGGCCGTCTGACCCGGCCGAGTTTCTTACACGATAGTTCCTAAGTATTTTGTTGTCAGCCTTGATGGTGAAGACCCATCATGCAGTTACTCAGCAACTTCCACCTGAGCAGTCTGGTGGCGCTGAAGTCCCCGTTTCGTTGGAAGTACACCTTTCCTTACTGCCATCAGAGGAGCGATAGATAGGTGTACTTGTGCACAGGAAACAAAGTCTCTCTGCTTATATGAGCCAGGGGGAAGTGGAGGAAAAAATTGCCTATATAAAGGTACAGGACTTCCTAAGCTCATTGTACCTCTTTCTGAAATGATGTAGTGAACAAAATGACAGCTAAAAAAAAGTTAGAATACAAAAAAATGCCTTGTTTAAAATGACAGTAGCTTCTCCTGTGAAAGACAGAATGACTGTAGTGTTACAGATATGTGCTAAATACTGGTTGAACGTTTGTTTGTTGCCGTTTGCACAGGTCATTAGTCTCATCAGTTGGAGATCGTGGGAGGGGAGTGAAAGAAGGGAGAGGAGTTTTTTGTTCAAAGCTAGATTTTTTTTTTCAGGTCCTGTATTTTTGTTTTACTTATTGTTTGAATCTTGCACTTGATTTGAGTATCATTTCCTTGCTTCTTAATAAAATACAAGAAGTTGCTAGTGAATGTCAAAGCAATGTCCAGATGTTTTCTTCAAGCACAAGTCCCCTGCTATGACCTCCCTCCGGCTTCATTACCACATAACGCAGATGTGGTAACTTTCAATAAGAGCTAATTTAAAGGACTAATAATACTCTTTATTAAAAAAAAACCTCTACAAAGAACACCTGTGGCCTAAAAATGAAGGCTTTGAGACCTTTCACCTTGTCATAATAACCAACTGCATCCTCATAAAAATGGAAAATAGTGTGATAAACATTCTCTGCCCATTTTCTGCACTTTTACAAGGCTGGTCCGGAATCCACTCTGAGATTTGCTGCATGCAGACATTAACTTCTCATAATAAACATGACTGTCAAAATAATTGCACAAAGAACAACTACCCATCTTCCTATTGGGGAAAAAAAAAAAGTATCTCAGAACAAAATAGATTAATGTGGTGATTCATGAGAATTCTGGTTACAGTTCGAGTATACAGGTATTACATTCCTCTGATGCTTTACAAAGTGCTTCATTACCTTGCTGTATACTCACTTGTTGTTTCACTCTGCTATTGACATGAACTTGCTTGTGTTTTTCAACTGAAAAAAGCATTGTATTTCAAAAATAAATTCAGTATTAATAAGGAGAAGCACTGCTCTATTTTGAGAGAGAAACATACCTAATTTGGTATGATAATTTAAATGCTCTAACTCAACCAGAACTCTGGGTTTGATGCAACAGTTACTGGAAAATAGTATGAACTGTCTCTTTACCAAAAAAAGAAAGAAAAATTAGTCTAGAGAATAATGGTCTCCTGGCCCTAATGACATTTGTCGTAACAAATATTGATTGCCATTTTTAGCACAGAATAGAATTTGGCATCCTTAATCTCCTTTATTTAGAATTTAATAACTTTTAAAATGTTGTATGACTTGGAGAATTGGCAAGGGGAAAAGGAATGCTTAACTGCTGGAGACGTGCAGTTACGGGCTGGCTTTGTCAAGACTGCCTCAGCGCAGCGTGTAGCGGTGAATGAATGTAAGGGCAAATGTTGATACGGTAAAAAAAGGTATATATGCATCTGTGGAGACAATGTGTAAAGAACACAGAGGAAAGTGCAGGCAGAAACATAAGCCACTATATGAGATTGCAGTAATTCCTTAACAGCGATGATGGCTATCTTTGGCCTAATTATCTGCTTTGGATCTTCAGTGCCTTCCCTTGACTGAATTAATGAATTCAGGGTTGCAGCCATCAAGGCCGCTGCTGTTACGAGCAAGGCCTGTACGCCGACAAATGAAATCTCTCCTATTTACAACCCCAGACCAAATGCCTACTTCCAGCACTTTGCTCCAATACTACTTACAGCTAAGCTATAGATCTGGAAAAGCAGATTACATTGACTGGGAGGTTCGTCTGCGCTGCATTTGAGATCCTTGCTTCTTGAAAATAAAATAGGAATTTCATGATAGAAGTCAAATCCATGAAGTCTGGGAGAAAGCATCTTATGCTCAGACTATGTGGAGCAAAAATCATGCACTTTTTTTAGTGTCCATTCAGAATGAGTTCACTGACTCAGGCAGATTCCAGCCAGCCATCTGTTAATACTAAAGGCTACTTCAGAGAAATGGTTGGAAACCTGAGGTTACTTTTAGCAAAAATTGCCATAAACATTGGTTTTCCACAAAAACTTTTCAACAAAGATTTGGAGGGGTTTTTTCTTAAACAGGGATTTTTTTTTTCCCTTAAAACCAGATCAAAACAGGAGAACATCAGTGCCTCCTCCCACCCCAGCAAACATTCTTTGTCAGTGCCCTTTTCTTTTTCCCCCAAGTGTATGGAAAAATGTGTGAGAGTGTACGACATTTGTGTTCAGCCTCTCCCTGCTGTCAGCTGGCTCTGTCAGAGAGCATAATAGGTTTCACTCCTTCACAAGCCTTCTGAAGGACAAGCATTGTCTTGCAGGTATTGTTGTAAGACATGAGATCACGCTCCGACCACGGAGTTTATCAAACTTGGTGTTTACTCAGGATCACCTTTGAGAGTCTGGTGGCAAGAGAGGTCCCTGTCCTGCGTGTCGGAGCTGGTGCTTGCATATTGTGCTGAATTAGCTTGTGCACGCTACTGGTTCTGTGTGCAGCAGTTTGGATACACTTACCCAACATACCTGACAGTCACTTTATCCAGCAAGGATATTTAACTTGTGCATCTTTTTTTTTTTTAAAAAAAAAAAAAACAACTTTGTGCAGGACAAGTGCCTGACAAGATGAGAATCAGACTGCAGCCAGCAGGTTTTATGAAGAAAAGCTTTGCAGCTGGCTCATGAGTAGCTTTGGTACCGTACCCCTCATCCCCAACTCACCCACCCAGCGACGTCCTCTTACATATGTGTATGTGTGTCTACACATATATAGTCATAGTTCTCATCACTTGATCATACTGAGATAAATGGAGAGTGAATTACAAAGCCAAAAAGTCAGACTCAAAGGCAGCTGTGGAAGCCAAGGCTGAAAACCTTGTCAGTAGTCGGAGGGAGCAGAGCACGCCCAGGCAGGCACTCAAATGCGCTCTCAAAACCCGGTTTCTTTGTGTATCTAAAATGGCCTCTCAGCATCTGTTGAGCAGTCCAGTTTGAGTTTTACTCGGTTTGAGTACCTAGGAAACAAATTTAAAAGTGCTTTGTGCAATGAAAGATCCTGATATTAAGGCTTACTGCTCCTTTAACAACAGCGTTTTTCAAGACAGTCATGTGCCTTGTGACTGTGTGAGGTGGAGAAACTCTGATGTCGTGGGCTTTTCTCTGTATGCTGGGTTGATAGACTCCCCCACGCCAATCTCATTTTGTTTATCCAAATTCAAATAATGATTGATAACTGGAAGTCTTACTGTCTAGTTCCAAAGATACAGCAGAAGACTAGGAAATGGGGACATGGGTATCACAGCCATACAGGAGATTCTAAAATTTCTTGGAGTCTGTGATATTCCATAGCTAAAAGCAATGTAAAATGAGTGTTATGATAACAGTATGTGTCAGTTTTTCAAATGTGGAGCCTGGATTTAGGCAGTTATGTTAATATGTAGTTATCTAGTAAGTTGTTCATGGGTTGTTTTTTTTCAGGTTGTGCAAGTATCAATAAATTTCTAGGAAAGGGGAATATCTAGTTTTGGTGCCAAGGTATTAACATCTGTCCACAGTTTGGCATCTGAGTTTGTAATTGTTGACTTTATTCTTTTAAAACCACTCAGAAAATTGTTTTCTGTTGTTTCTTGTTAAATGTTGAAAATACATTTCTAACAATTTTTTTTAAAAAATCGTTTCCTTTTCATATTCTCTTCTGTAATCACATCTGCAAGAAAAATGTGAGTTAGGAACATTAATCATTTGGGAGTCTTGTGTCTGAGTCTTTGAAGACAAAGTGCTGCATCTGCTGACTGTAGACTTTTTGCCCAGGGTGGTTTCCTCTTTCCATATAAATCAAAAAAACCCATAGTGCTGTTCTGCCCGAAACAGGTGGGGGGAGAGGGGAACCGTCAAGGAGTAAATAGCTGGTTTTCATGTGACGTCACAACCATAAAAAACAGGACAGGAATAAAAAAAGAGTTTAGAGAGACAATGTTTAAGCAACATAAATGAACAAAGCCAAATTCTCCACCTGCCCAAAGCTGGGGCAAAACCCCACCCACATCACTTCAAAACCGATAGGATTCCACTCCCTGAACGCCCCTTCGGGTTAGGAGTGTTTCTTAGGGTTCTGCAGATGGGTTTCTAGGCTTCAACTGCCAATACATCAGCTGTCTATAAATGCATCAGATAATAAAATCTATTAGTAACATGTGTTCATCTCTTCAGTTTCTGTGAGGAATATGCAGGTGATGGGCAAAACTGGCTGCTGGGTGCAGACTTGTCTATTGAAAGGCAGGAGGAAGGTTAGTTGTGGAATGTTGCTGTCCGGTTTTAGGAATGATGATTTTCCAGTCTGTCGGATGACATAGAGCATAACTGAAAAATTTAAGTAACGTCCCCCCAGTTACTCGTCAGAGACAGATGGTTCACCCTGTACATGCGAAGCGAGTAGACTAATGTTGGATGGAGAAGGAGAATTCCTGCATCTTGCACTTCTCGTCTTTCTAGCCATCTCTGGGCATCCGTCATTGTCATACCTATTCAGTAGAGAAAAGTGTCTCCATCAGGTAAGAGCTTTCTTTTTCTCCTTGGGAGCAGTATAGTTGCTTGTTCTTTGTAGGTAACTTGGTGTAAGAGCTGTGTTAGTGTTATTGCACATAAATATTTTTATTGGCACATAAACCAACAGTGCTGCAGATCAAAAGGAAGCCTGTGTTGGTAAGCAGCATTGGCATGTGGCTGCCGTAATATCTGATTATTACCAGGTAGTGTTGAATGCAATCCTCTTATCCTTTGCAATGTTTTTGTTAGAAAATCTGGTGCTGTTACCCTGTATCAGAGGTAAGGCACTGAAAAACAGGGGGGATTTCTCTGTCCTGAGAAACTGCATCTTCCGATCCATGCTGCCGCCCGTGTGCAGGCTCAGCCCTCGCCCAGCTGTGGCGTGGGCTCGCAGCGCTTCGGCAGGGCTGCCCTGGGCTGGGGAGGGAACGGCCCAGCTGGATTCCCATTTCTGCTGGCAGCAAGAATGCTGCTGCCAGCCCTCGGGTGCGGCAAACATGCACAATTTTGAGGAACGGGGCTTTGCCCCGGTGGGTATGCCTGCTGAGGTGTTTTCATATTGTTTCATGCTGAGATAACAGCAAGATTGGGCTTTTCATTGCACTCCTAAGCCAGGAGTGTGGTGCCTGCAAATACAGCAGGGGTGTTGGTATAGGTGAATTGCCTACTGCCATGTGAGAATGGTGTGGAGGAGCCAGGAATTCAGCTGAGACCTCCTGAGCCCGGCAAGGGCTCCTCCTATGTCTCTCGACTGATCTTCTTCCCATATAACTTTCTACTTTGGCATGAGTAATGCTCCCAATTAATGTGTACTAACCTCTAGCGTTTTAATATAATGAAATAATAATTTATGTCTTAATACAGAATTTAGTTTTTGTACTTGCCTGTCACGTTTCAGGCACCAGGAAGGGTCAAAGAACAGGTGTGGGTGTTGGGAGCGCTAAGTTTGCAGCGCTGGTCAGGAGTTATGAATCCCTCGAACTTGCTGTTGTTGGCAGAAGCCATATCAGGGTACAAGATGTTGTTCTCTGAGACTCCAAAATGAATCCTAGCCGCTGAAGTGAGAAATAAAACAGCAAACAACAACTTTCTGAAAGTCGGAACTCACTCCTTTGGCTCATTTGGAAAAGGGTCGAACAGGAACAGCTGTCTGTGCTGGCAGCGTTAGGGGATTAGAGTGCAGCAATTACGCCTGCTTTTCTGAGGTTTTGTGTGACAGGAGAAAAGAAATGCTACGATTACCTTCTTTGTCTGTCTGCTATATTAACCACTTCAAAAACCAAGGAGAAAAAGATCAGAGAAGGTGGTCTGATCCTTTTAGACATTTGTAGCCATGGAGAACAGTGGTGTTTCGGAGTCTCGCTTAGTGAATGCTTCAGATAGCCTTGTGGTGAAGTATGCAGCCGGTGGGAAGAACTGGGGAGACGTAGAAGACATCGTATTATATAGAACTTTCCCACTGGTGTTCCCAGAACAACATCCCTCTTGCCCAAACTCCACTAATGTTTAACAGAGTAAAGACAGGTTATTTGTGCTTCATTTTGAAAAAGAAAGCAAGCATCTTCTCCTGCCCCAGCAAGGACTAGTCATACGAAATGAAAGCACAAGGATATTGGACTGAGATCATGACAAAAAAACCCTTAATATTTTGCTATACATTCCGGCTTGCGTTCAACTAAAAACATGACCAAGAGCACCTATGCCCTTGCCATGCCTTAATGCTGTCAAAAGGAGTGTTACCTTCCCCCGCCCTCTAACTGTTGTGCCATAGACGTGCGCCTGTGCAAGTTGAGCACTGTAGCATCACATCTGCTTTAGAGAGCGATGCCTCCAGGGCTTTCCATGCCCACAGGGTCGCTGCACGCTTTTTGGGGCTCTGGGCAAGCAAGAGATTGAAACTGCCCCACCACAGGCTGCACAGGCCGTGGTACTGTCCTCCCTGTCCCTGATCATCCACTCTGGTTTGGTTTTTGAAGCGGAGACTTGCTATCACGGCCTGTGAAAGCTCTCCCGTCTCCAGAGGAGCTGGGGGTAGGTGCCCTTTGCAGGGCATTAACAGCTTTAAAATTGACACGTGTCTCTTTGCACTTGCTGCAATTATTTAGAAACTCGCGTGTCAAATGACCCACGTTAAGCCGAAGAGCATATTACTAGGGGTGTGCTAACAGCACCAGTGCACTAAACCACAACTGACAGCCTGACCCAGCACTATGCTTTAAAATGGCAGGGCCGCAGCGTTGGAGTCGGAATTCTGCTTTAATTAGGCCATTACCTGACCTTCAAAGCTGTATTTTCTTCCTCCTCTGCATGCTGTGCTGGAGGAAAGGCTGCTGGAGACGACAGGAAGAGCCCTATCTGATCGTTATCGGGAGCGGACGAAAGCCATGCGTTGCCTTTTCCTTTTGACGTGTGCAATTAGTTTGGCTTGTGTGGAAGAAACATGTCAAGGTAAATGGCCGTCTCTGTCTTTCCCCTTGCTGATCCCTGGCAAGGTCCGTCATTTGCTCGTTATGTGGAAAGCTATTCAATCACCTGATGACAGTGGTATCCCTCTCATAAAACTTGCAGTGAATCCCCTTTATACGCCACCGTGAGATACCTTTGCCCAGGCAGCGCATCAGGCAGTGGCCTGCCACTACCGTTCAGCTGTTTTACAGGCTGAGTGCACTCCAACTCTCCTCATAAAACTTTGTGTGAACCCGGATGGTTCTACATCTCTTCGCCCCCTCCTTCAGAAGCTTTTCTGGTTTTATAGGGATACAGGGATCTTTCCATCCAGGGCCTGTGACACCCAAGGTGCTTGCCAGGAGCATGCCGCCGTTGCCCCCGCTTCCAATCAGTCCCCTCCTCACTGGCCCGGCAGCAACCAGCCGCTTGGCCGCCTTGTTGGAGATGTCGCGTGTCTCCTGCATTTGCTGACTCCTCGGTGCGCTCCAGCAGGGATCTGTGCCAGTGCACTTACCTTCGGTGAGATCAGCTCCTACTGGGAGTGCCACTGGCCACCGCCAGCGCTCGGCACGTGCAGGGGACGGACGGCTGCCTGTGGCAAGGGACTCGTGTGGCAGGCAGAAGACTTGTTTTGTGGTTTTATAACAAACAGATGTAACAATTTATTTTCTTTTTAAAGCTCAGTTCGCTAGATTTACATAATGCTCTGCTGATGAGAAACAAAGTAGGACGCAAATAAATCCAATGCGAATGCTGAGAGGGAGATCACTTCTAATTCACCTTTTAGGCCAATTGCAACCGCGTTGCTGACAGGTTATATTCATTAAGCTGAGGAAAGGCATTAAGCTTGCTCTGTACTTGCATCTCGGAAGCGTGTGCCCTTCCACCGCTGAGGGGGTGGCCCCTCGCCGCTCCCGCCATGAGCCATGGTGACCAGGCTCTGGTCATACTCCCGTCTTGCTGCAGGCTTCCTGTGGGGTCAGGCCAAAGCTGGTTCAAACCTGCGTGACCTCCTTTGCTTTGCCCAGAAGTGCTGCCAATCCTTTTCCTCCTTGTGAAGCTGAACGTGCATGACCACCGATGGTGCGGGGGGCCGTTGGCCGGAGCCCCAGCACTGTGCCCATGGTTTGCATCTGTCCCCGTTGGGGTGCTGGACCGCAGCGGACGGTGATGCCGGCGCTCCCCGGTGCCACTTAGGACGCGGCAGAGAATGTTCCAGGCTCAGGTTTGCGAAAAACTTCTTTGTTTGATCACAGACATTTGGGTTTTTTCTCCCTAAGCAGTATTTGAGGGTGATGGAGTAGCAGTTGAGGCCTCCAGGGGACAGAAACCAGGTAACGCGTCAGACAAGGGAAGATACTCGGAGATGAGGATAATGGAAAGAGCACTGGGGTGTGATGGCACTGCTGCACAGCCAGAGAAGTGCTTTGCTCCGTCTCACAGCACGGAAGGAGCATCTGAGCCCCCTGTCACTCACGCCACTGCCAGCGGGCCTGCGCCTTACCCGGGCGGGCCCGGCGCTCAGCCGGGGAACGGGTAAACCTCGGCCTGCGCCGCGAGCTCCCAGCGCCTCGCGGGAGCCCCGCGCGCTGCCCC
>Ga0065711_1007348_pt1 | contig 24857 bp, 18 predicted proteins | sample Hoacrofraction12_FD_59098 | JGI IMG/M metagenome (GOLD analysis project Ga0065711, IMG submission 59098) | Hoatzin crop microbial communities from Cojedes, Venezuela - Epithelial fraction 12 v2 (version 2) | ecosystem: Host-associated > Birds > Digestive system > Esophagus > Crop | place...
TGGTGGATACACCAGAAGGCTGTGCTGCCATTCAGCGAGACCTGGACAGGCTGGAGAGTTGGGCAGAGAGGAACCTGATGAGGTTCAACAAGGGCAAGTGCAGGGTCCTGCACCTGGGAAGGAACAACCCTATGCACCAGTAGAGGCTTGGAGCGGACCTGCTGGAGAGCAGCTCTGCAGAGAGGGACCTGGGAGTGCTGGTGGATGACAGGTTAACCATGAGCCAGCAGTGTGCCCTGGCTGCCAAGAAGGCCAACGGGATCCTGGGGTGCATTAGGAGGAGTGTGGCCAGCAGGACGAGGGAGGGTCTCCTCCCCCTCTACACTGCCCTAGTGAGGCCCCATCTGGAGTCCTGTGTCCAGTTCTGGGCTCCCCACTTCAAGAAAGATGAGGAGCTACTGGAGAGCGTCCAGCGGAGGGCTATGAGGATGATGAGGGGACTGGAGCATCTCTCCTACAAGGAAAGGCTGAGGCAGCTGGGCTTGTTTAGCCTGAAGAAGAGAAGGCCAAGAGGGGGCCTAATAAATGCTTATAAATATCTTAGGGGTGGGTGTCAAGAGGATGAGGCCAAACTCTTTTCAGTAGTGCCCAGTGACAGGACAAGGGGCGATGGGCACAAACTGAGGCACAGGAAGTTCCGTCTGAACGTGAGGAAGAACTTCTTCCCTCTGAGGGTGACGGAGCCCTGGCACAGGCTGTCCGGGGAGGTTGTGGAGTCTCCTTCTCTGGAGATATTCAAGACTCGCCTGGACAAGGTCCTGTGCAGCCTGCTGTAGGTGACCCTGTTTTGGCAGGGGATTGGACTAGATGACCCACAGAGGTCCCTTCCACTCCCTAACATTCTGTGATTCTGTGATATCAGATGTGAAAGGTTGTGACTTCAGCATATGCAGGTCTTCAGGGAGGAGATCCTATTTTTCCCTCAGACAGGGAGTTTCCAAACTTCTCAGGAGCTGTAAGTTATTTGAAAATGTACATAAGTATCCCAGAAGGCTGCAGTTCTTTGCCAGCACATGAAACCTGTCATAGAGCCAGGAGTGGCTGCCGTTGCCATCGCCAGTACCCAAGGAAGCAGAGTTTGGGAATCGGTTCTGCAGAGATGTCTCCTCTAGTCCAGGCCATAGCACGCTTTTGTCTTCTGAGACAATGGAAGCAAATTCTGACCTTATCTGCAAGTATTGCTGCTGCTCAGTGATTGGGATAGATAATAAGAGCCTGACATCTTTTCATGGTTAATTAGTTTAAAATGAGAGTAGCTCTTGTATTCACTGCTGACTATCAGAGACAATAATTACAAGAGTATTTTGTATGAACAATCCATATCCTGTTCGCCTGGGCTGGTGCTGCTATCCAGCTAAATGTTTCAGAAAAGACTATTCACTTTGCATGAAGATCAGTAAAAATAGATTATTGGGAGAGTTCTCTTCAAAGGGTAAAAGGAGAACAGGCTCCTCTGAGAAGTGCTTGTCAGTTAAGTGCATATGCTGAGTGGAGAATGGTGCACACAGGCTGGGGGTCGCTGCCTTTCTAGCTTTGTGATCTGAGGACCTCCCTTTGAGAAGTCACACTGCAGTGTCTTGGCAATTCCTGTGTGAATCACATATGTGTAATAGATAAAGCCCTTTTTCTCTTAATTAGATGAAAGACTAGGGCTGCCAAATTTCGGGGGAGAAATAAACTTTATTAACTGGGCAAAACAACAGATGTCAGACTATTTACCTACAAGGGAAAAGGAGATAAAACACAATATCTAAAATAGAAGGATGAAGTTTTCTGTCCAGTTATGCATGCTTCTCATCACGTAATTACTGCGGTGAAGATATTAAAGCAACGATATACCTGTGAAGGAAAACGTACCTTGGGAAGTTGCAATTAGGATCCCTGTAACAGTGTATTTTGACCAGTTGCCAATAAGTGTCCCAATATTGGCATAAAATTAAGATTAGCTAATAAGAATATATTTTTCATTCCCTGAATTGCTTCTCTCATTGTTCCTGTGAGTGGTGGGTCTATTTAGTATGCTGTTAAAGGACTCTCCAAAATGAGATATTCTAGAAGAACATTTCGGTGCCTAGGGTTCCCGGTAATGGAAACAACGTCTGCTAGAGATGCCATTTTACACCGAAATAAGTCTCTTACACTATGTAAACAGCTTCGTAGAGCATCAGCAGTTTTAGTCATCTATAAAACTGAAATAAAACTGTCAACATTTTTTATTATTGTCCAGCTTGCCGAAGATGCAGGTATAAGAGCTATGATCATTCAGACATATTCACTGACCCTGTATTTGTGCAAGAAAAAGCCAATACTCGGGTGGCAAGGTGCCTGGCTGCTGCCTTGGAGAGCTGAAAACTTCATGGGATGCTTGGGGTTTAGTGTAGTTGCTGCTGTGTGTGGCTCCATCTTGGCTTGGTGCAACATCAGGGCAAGTTCCCTGGGCAGCGAGAGGATGTGTGTTTGGTATCACGCATGGTTCTGCTGGTGTGTCTGCACAGTGTGCTCTGCCTAGCTGAACTAGCCCACCCTATGAAATTCCTTGTTGTTTGCTAACTCTTGCAACAGTAATTTCTCACAGAGAAGTTACAGCTTTGCTAACAGTTATTTGCTAGCATGGCGTTACATTTTCCTGGTTTTTTTTTTTTTTGTTTTGTTTTTTTTCCCCTCTTAAATATGGCCAAAAGCCAGAGGAAATGGATGCCTTTTTCTATTGTTGAGCCAGTTTGAGCCCTATTCCGGTCTTCACAGAAGAAATGCTCTTTAAACTGTATTGTATCTTCCAAAAAACCTTGAGTTTTGATTTGATGTAGCGTTGGGGAGTCTCTCAAAAAAGGAGGACCTATGATATCTTTGCACAGGATAAAATGAGATAGCTGGGAATGATTGCCCATTGAGAAAGGAAGAGAAGGAAATACTTGTTCACAGTTCTTTAATGTGATAGAGTCTGGCGTTTGGGTCTTCCAGATAATGTAAGACCTGGGAAATGGCCAGAGAATTGTAACCAGCAGAGGTGTTTTTCTCAGCACTTGTTGCCTCTCTGATTTCGTGTAAGCCATTATCACAAAAACTAGAAGGCTTTGCAGGAAAATAAATGGAATTTTTTTAAAGACAGAAAAGACAGACTTCTTGTAGACCTCTTTTCCCTGTCTCCACATTTGTGTTTGCTTTTCTTGGGGAAGAAATATAGGTGAGAACAAGTGGAGAAGCTTATGTTTTTTAAGCATCTGTGAGTTAAATTTCCTTATGTGTATGAGAGTTTTTCATTTGGTTTGTTTTTCTGAGGCGAAGGGGCATAATCTCTACCAGCTATTCAAAACCTACCATGTACTGGTCTTCAGCCTGTCTGATATTCTGGATAGCTAAAACCCAGAGATGTCATTTTGATTAGAGTAACTTTGAAAGGAGTTCATGAGACATGATATTGTTTTGCACCAATTGTGAATTACAACCACTGTTTTCTCAACTTCCTTCCCAGCTGCAGCCCATGCTGGGATTCAAAAACTTGTATAATCAAACAAGCAGTATGATATACACCTTTCAAGTAGTTCTGTTCCCTTCACAGTGATCCCATGCTTGGAATTGACCCATGCTTCAGTTTTAAGAAAAATATTGTTTTGACTCCACCACAAACTGTCAACTGATGGATGATGAAAGAGCCTTTCAATTCTTTGTTAATAACTTAACAAATCAATATATATGCGCACCATCAAGGCTTTTATTTTTTTTGAGCATATTCTTAAGAGAGTTCTCCAAGCATTAGTACCAAAAGCTGACAAACAGGAAGTTTGTCAGAGCTGTTTTTTTGGAAGAGATCTAGGAACACTTAAATCCATTTGATATATAGTAAAATATATCTGTTCACACCAGAGTATCATTGATTAAGAATAAAGGATTGTATTATTCTTCATTTTTCAAAATTACACGTGCATTTTATGCTGAAACATGATTCAATCTGAAGTACCTGCATTGGGAGGTAGGAATGGCTTAGAATTTGAACAGAATCCTAACAAATGTGCTCTGAAAACATATTCTCTGATGTCCTTCCCCTGACTGCCAATCTTTACTGTATTGAGAAGACAATCTTTTAAAAATATTTTTTCTCACACTAAGAAGAGTCATCTGAATATACCTAGATGACCCACAGAGGTCCCTTCCAACCCCTACCATTCTGTGATTCTGTGAATATAATAAAAATCTTCGTTAAGAGCTGAACTGAACTTATAGAAGATTGTGTCTCTGCTGATCAAGTTAGGTTTTTTTTACAGTATGACAGCAGTTCATTGTGTAAAGTGGCAATTTCTCTTTGTATCCTTTTCAGTGAGGCATTTGATATCATCCCTGAAGGCCAGAAGGAAAAAACACCAACCAGTGGAGATAGGCAGTCCTTTTTCTGCACCTCCAAAGTGTCCTGATACTCTTCTTTTATACTGTGAACAGCCAAAGAATTCCTCTAAACTTTCAGTTTTGGTCACTCATATTTAGGTTTCCATTTCTACAGCTAGAGAAATCCTGGTTTTATCCCTCTTAGGTAGTGCTGTATGCACACAGCAAATGCGTTCAACTAGATGTGATTTCACTGTTGATTGTGCTGTCTTGGAGAGTAGCCTCAGTGTGCCTAACTTGCTTGGATTGAAGTAAAATTTCGATATAAATTTCTCTTCTGCTTATTGAATCGTAAGTAATTATATGACAAATATCCTGGCCAACAAAACTTCCTCTTTAAATGCAGATGGATGTTTGTCTTTTTTTGAATACCAGTCTCTGCTTTCCTGAGACCTGGCTAATTTCTGAAGATGAGATGCTCCAGAATTTCTTGCATCCTTTCGTAACAAGGAAAGGAGAGATGACAGTAGGGAATGGAGTTTTAAAAACTCTTTTTGTATCTTCTACAGCTCTATCAGCTGAAACTTGTACAAATCACACGATCCTCAGTAGAATATATTGTAACTGTTGGCTGTCTTGCATCCACTCAGTTAGTGCACTTCATAAAGAGCTGCCTAGATTTCCATGGTGATTTGCATTCTGACTGTTTACAAGCAGTGAGGACAAATCTTTTTCTTAGCTTTATCTTTTAGGTGGATGTATTAGTGTCGCCTGACTGTAGACACAAAAACACACAGATGAATCTCTGGAGGGCCAATTCAGAATTGAAGGACAGCTGTATGGCAACTTACATCCTCCTTTGTAGTAATTATTGGACATGGAAGGTTTTCAAATGTATTATTTTTAAAGCAATTTAGAAATCGATAGAAAGGAATGGAAAAGCTCATTTCTTAGCTAGAGTTTCAAGAGGTGAGAATTTGGGAACAATGTTGGTATAAGGCACTGAGAGGCCGAGATGGAAACGTCTACTGTATCTGCCTCATAGTTCATTTTCAAACGTGGAGAGGGTTAACTCATTGTGTGTCCACTCTGGGCTATGTATAGGAAATCAGTTTGCGTGCCTGTGCTGGACTGATTGCTCTATGAGAAAAGCCTTCATGACGCAGAGGGAGTACAGTGCACACAGAGCGTTGCCTTCGGGTTAAGTTCGACCCTTTATTTGTGCAAGTCTGATGTTGGAAGGACCTAGGAAGTATTACCATGTTTAGACTGAGAAATTAATCTCATGACTTCCCTTCTTGCTGATCGACTGAGTAAATGTTACTGACAGAAACAAGATGACTACATTTATTGCAGGCAAATGTGGAATGAGTCCGTACGCTAACTACTTGGTGTGTGATCAGCCCCAGAGAGGGCTGGCGGGTCTGACACCTGCTGAGCTCATGACTGGCAAGGGGGTCCACACCTGGATAGGGTGATGCTCACTTGTATGGAGTTAAAGCTTCCAAAATCGGGACTGCAGGAGGTTCACCTGTAGTTATTTTCAAGCTGATGCTTGCAGGAAAGGCTGAAAATGTGATGTGACTTACTGTGCACAGTAAAAGAGCATTACTTTGCAGAAACAATCTCCTTTGTGGGAATCCAAGCAACCTTAGCGTCACTGGGAGATTATGACATTTGAAACTGCTTTAGGGCAAAATTATTGTAATTGCTTAGTGTTTCTAAAACTAAATAATTATTAATCACTAGTAATCAGTGTTGTCAGATGCACTGAAAATCCTCTGGGTTACAGAAAGTTGTAAAGCCTTCTCTCCATTTCTTGCACACCTACAGGTATAGGATTAAGTGGTTCCGAGGTAGGTTTGCCATATTTTTGGTTGAGGATGTTGCAGTTCCCTAGCTACCTCTTGCTTTGATCTTCTGTCTGCTGCTGTCAAATCATCAGTCTTGGACCTTCCATTGCTGTTTCTCATTGGGTGGGCTCTTTCCAGCAACGAAAGAGTTGTTGGATCCCATGCTTTAAGATGGAGACTTCTGCTGTTCATTGCCATCGTCTCTGTGAGGATGGCCATGCTGCAGGGACAATGGTGCAGTTAGGCAGGGACAAGCCTACCCTGATAAAGCATTGCTCTTTATTCCAGACAAACCTGTTTGGGAGGAACATACCTCAGAACCAATACACAGTTCACAGATATATTTAGGTGCCAGACTGCCCTCTTTATCTCCACTGAGAATTGGCAAATTTAATGTCTTTGCTGCAGGTCTGTTTTGGACTTCTGACGTGAGAGAATCACCTTCCCAAGTCCTGTTGTTATCTCAGCTCCATTGAATCAATTCAAACTCAGAAATTCCCCCCTCTGAAGGGGGAAGGGCATAAATTCCAGGAGACTTGCTCCCTGCTTTCTGTCAGTATGTGGGATTAATGTTACTTCTTGGTGACATTAATTACCAGTGAGTTAGGAACACAGACAGCTGTGCACTGACCATGATAGATAATATACTTCAAAAGTGAATACAGTAATTCTTGACTCTTCCATAATAGGGAACCTATTAGCAATGCTGGAAGTCCCTTGTCATTTTTAGTCAGCAAGTATATTAGTGAATGACAGGAATAAATATAGTTATTGAAAATTCAGCTAGTTTTTTTAATGAAATAATTCTGCAAAGTCTAGCTGTCACTGCATCAGAAATACACTTGTGTTGGAGCCCATTTTAACACAGATTTGTAGTTTCTATGTTGCTTTGTCCTGCAACTGTAAGGAGTGCTATATACTGCCCTCCTTGCAGTACTCATGTAAGACTTATGCCTGGATCGCCTGCCAAAGAAAGTACCTCAGCAACCTCTCTTGGAAGTTGCAGATCTATATTGCCTCCATCACTCCTCACAAAGGCAAAGTCAGAACTTATCCCCTTGGCAATAAAGGGACTTAAGTAATGAGATGGTAGAGAGCGTGGAAAGGACTTCACTTCGGAGGTATGTCCAAGCCAAGAGGGTTAATTGCAAACGCTGGTGCTTCAGAGCAGATTTACATAAAACACCTGCTAAGCAATTTTTAAAGTATGTATAGAAAATTTTATATAGGAGGTCTCAGCCAGCACTGGACGTGTAGACACTTGTATTTTGCCTGCAGTTTGATCCAAACGTGGAAAGTGTTGCTGGAGCTGGTGGGCTTTCTGCCTTAGCTTTGGAAGCAGAGAACTGTTAGTGGCACAGATTAGCTGGTATGAACATTATCACTTGCTAAAAGGACTCAGATTAAGATTGTTACTTCCTAATACACTTGGGTTAAATCCTCTGTCTAGATGAGACTGCCAGGGTCTGAAATCTGCTCCCAAGCCGCACATGATCTACCTCTATCACAGCAAATCTCCCTTCTGCTCATCTCTAGTCCTTGTTTCACTGCACTGTGTCTCTTGAGATTTATTTCTGGTGCCTTCGTTGGCAACATGTTATTCATTGTGGTTGTCTGTGGCAGATGTTCAGCTGCTGAGCCTCTGCCCGGTTTCTTATATTTTGGAAGATGTGTGCAGTGTTGTCACTTCTTTGATTTCCTGAAAACCTTGATGTAGCAGGCACTGAGGATGTTGCTTAATGGTCCATGGCCGTGCCTTTCCTCTGGGAAATAAATTCTGTGCTGCAGAGGACTCTGGTGTGTGCCCACTGGTATCAAGTGGATCCCTGACTTGCTATAGTTCTGCATTGCCACCAAGTCAGGTTACTGCTGATCTCTGCAGGGGTCCAAAGTCACATTCAGCACCAAAATCTTAGTGACAGTGGCGTGTAGGGGTGGGTGTGTAATTTGCTGCAGACCTGTTGCTGACCTAGTGTAGATTCTCCCACTTTGATGTTGGAGTCTGTTGTGCAGAGTCACATTGGTCTCAGTTTCTGTGTTGGCAGCTTTTCACTGAAAGTATCCCAGACCAACGCAGAGCTGGGATTTCCTAGCAAAACCTGAGTCCTCCCAGAAGACCTGGCCTGGGAGACCAAGCATTTGAATACTGCTTTCAGTTTTGCTTCCCTCAAAAGTTATGGATTGTTGTGAAGCTGCCAACCACGTTACATGACTGAGTCCATCTGCAGCATTACCAGAGATAAGGTTTTATCCTTAGTCTTATACAGAAAATGTTGGTAGAAACCATGAATTTTTAGAGAAGCTAGACAGGAAATTACCTTAGAACAGTAAATCTAGGTGCCAAGTGCCGAACTCTTCTGAGTAAGTGCACGTATCTTAAAACAGAAGAAGTAACCATTAAGCAGAAACTATTTTTTGACGTTAGCTAGGTCAGAGCTAGCGCTTTCATGTCAAAGAACCTTACAGACCTCCTGGCTGCAAGGGAAGCAGGGTCAGGCAGGCATCAATGCCTCCTGCCCAGCAGCAGGTGGGCAGCCCTGACCACCACCTCCATCAGCCCAGCTCTGTGGTCCCCAAATAAGCTTGCTGTTCATGCCATCCCTGGCATCATCTCAGGAAGGATGTAGGATTTCAAAATTTGGGCATGTCAGTGTTGAGGATAATACTCATTCCTCTGCAAAGGCCAAAAATTAATGTGAATCACAATGAAGACTAAATCTGGGCATTGACTCCTGTAAGCTAAAGACGTGTTATGTTCATTAGGCTCTGTCAGATCATTTTCAGTAATGCTGTTGAAGAAGGTCTCTAGGAAGCTTTAAAAAGATGATTTCAGATTCCAGCAATTATCTAGAAAGTGGGGAGATCAAGGTTGATATCTGAACCATATTTGCAGCTACTATATTTGTGATATGGGAAATCTGTCAGTCTTATAAATCTGCCTGGAATCCTGTTTATAACTGTGACAACAATTTTCAAGCTGTAAAATTCTTGAAATTCATATAAATCAGAAAGATTAGGTTTTAGTTCTGACTGCTCCCTGACAACATTCTTTCTCAGTAAAAAGTTAATTGTCTCTAAATCAGATGTTGCTTCTCCTGCTGCCTTCAAATGTGAAGGATTATCAAATTGGATGTCCAGAGATTCTGTGCTGCACTAATAATGTTCCCGTGCAAAATCCTAGCAGAACCTATTTCTGGTTATGAAAGTTACATATCCTTATTATCTAATCCTTCAAACTAAATAGCTTCAGCTAAAACCTCTTCTGTAATACCAGGCAACAGGATGGTCCAAACATAAAGGAAATTAGAAAGTCACCTACTGCATCAGTGCAAATTCGCCTACTATGCATCATGGATCACATGCTCTGGAATATTGCCCCTGAGAATGAATGAGCTGAAGTCACTGTGCCAAATTCATTCTGGGTACAGCATCGCATTAGGTTACTCTCATTCCTAATGTAGCAGTGAATTTGGCCCAAACCGAAATCCCTATAAATCAGAAGGAACAAAAAGGACAGATGCTGTATCTTGATATACTCGTCTTGAAACTGTAAGCTCCCTCTCTTGCCTTTTCATCCCAAGCAGCAGGTAGTTTCTTGCTCACTCAGCTATGATGAAAGCATAACAGGTGAAAATAAAAGCAGAGGGCTGGATTCCTTACGTGGTTAATCTGCATGTGGTTCCATGAACCCTAGTGGGAATGCAGAGAATGAAAATGAGGGTGAAGCATAACCCAGAGGCCTACAATTTGGGACTTTGGGAATATGCTTGTGATCAAAAAGAGACACGGATCTACCCTACTCTTACCATCTTCTCAGCGCTCTGGCCGACTGATGGCCATGAGGAGCAACCCTCAGGAAGCTGTGTTTCTCTAAGCACCGTTCTTCCTCCTCCGCATGAGTAAAGCAGGAAGCTTGCTGGATCAGATTGTAGTTATCAGGAGATTTAATTAAATTTTTTGGCTCTTTGATTTCATGCTTAGATTCTGGTATCTGTGGACATCCAGTTTGTAGAACAAATGGGGGGGGGAAAAGTCTGCTTAGTCAAAGAACAAGCCAGCAAAGAAGGTCCTTGCTTCCACATGTCCTTCATTTCTCAAGAGATATGAAAAGTGTCTGTTAGTATCTGGTGACAGATATAGTTCAATGCCAAACAATGCTGAAGTGACCCATTTAATTTTTGTAGGATTTGGAAAACAGGTCTGTGGAAGCTTTCCTAAACGCTTTTTGTGAGGAAATAAATTTCTTTTTTACTTTGGCTTTTTCATCTTCTTCAACAAGAGGGAAGTAGACTTCTTAATAATAATAATATAGCAATGATTCAAGTAAACTGCTGCTCAGTACATTTATTCTTTCCTGTTTTTCCCCAAAGCTAATCTGATTAATTTGTTCACATTGAAGTGGGCTACATTATTCATGTCATCCTATGTCACATCATGTATAATGGGATGTGACAACTCAAGGTAACGCATCAATTAGGACAAGGCAGGAGCAGAGATTTGTTGATGAAAGAGGGAATGTATAACCAGCTTTGGGCATGGCTGTTTGATGTTTGGGGGTGACAAGAAGGCTATTTTAAAACATCAGAGCTGAATTTGGAGATCACGGGCTGTAACTGAGATTGTCTGTCAGCCCTTCTGTTTGTAAGTACATTAATTTGACATACCCTGATACTCATGCACTCATTAGTCTTGTTCTGAGTGCACTTGGTCATATGCAGGTGATGGGAGTGGGATGGGGGCTGAAAGCCTATGAAGCGAGGTGATTTGAGGTACTGCCCACAGTTCATTGCAGGCATGAAGTGGGAGTTTGCAGGAGCCTTCATGTTTCTGTTGATCCAAAAGGGATCTGATTTGTTCTGAGCTGTTGGTGACAGTTTGTGATAGAGTGGCTTGGCTGCATCCTTTTATTAGTTTATAGTGGTGAAAAAAATGTTAAATCAATGGGTTATTGCTTCCAGCAGGCCAAAGGTTTTTGTATGGTTTTTGTAAGTTATTAATATACGGAGCCTTGGATTAAGAGTGAAGTATGAGCCTTCCTTTGGAAGAGAGGTATAAGTCTGCAGGGATTAGGGATCAAGACAAAACCCATCAATCTGCAGGAACGAGGTTTTTCTGGGAAAAGAAGCTAAATTCTTGCTGAGACCTTGAGGAATAGGAGCAGGGTAAGAAGTGCGAAGCAAGTGCTCAAATTACGTGGAAGCACAAGGGGTCTGCATCTGCAGAGGTGATCGGGTGCTCCTTGGGAACAGCACCCAGTCTTCTCGCTCCCCCTCTCTCATGGGAACTGATGTCGCTTTCAGAGAGAGCTGGGAGTCCTTTAGGGCATGAAAGCAAGGGCTCTCGCTCCATCCAGAAGCTCCCTTAAGCTCCGCTGGTGCTTGGAGCGTTTGCTGCCAAGACAGCTGTCACAACTGGACACAGCACGTTGTCACTCTGACACACAGCAACAAGATGTGAAATGAATGTGTGAATGGAGCAAGAGTCCTTGCTTTCGTGTCCCCATGAAGCATGTCCGAAAGTCTCTCTGCAAGTCATCTATCCACCCCGAGCAGGGTCATGTGTAACGATACGCTTTCAAACGGAAGTTTTGCTACCCTTTTCCTAAGGACCTCCAGGGTGGAGTTTCTACAGGATCCTTAGCCGTGCTTAATTGTAATTAGTCTGAAAGATCTTCTTAATATCAGACTTGATTTTGCATTCTACCAAATACTGAAATTAGCCATTTGGAAGGGATTGTGTGTATGCTGGAGAATGGAACTGGAAATCGAAATTGTCATGACAAATTGCAAACATGGTCTGAGACCTAGGGATGCAGTTTCACAGGATGCCACACACTACGCCAGACAGCAGCCACTGGCTGCAGAAACGTAGGCTGGTGAGCAGCCGGTGGGGCAGCAGTGGCAGAGATGGGGTGGGGTGAGCCGAGTGGGTGACTGCTGCGTGGGAGCCGGGTGCCTCGCTGCTCTGAAACAGGCAAACACTGTGCTGGGAGGATACATGGAAAAGTAACCTAGAAGAAAATTGATATGCTCTATGCTTCAAGAGAGTTGGGAGCAAACTGGAAGGGGTCTGGAAGGAAGTAACTTGAACTGACTGATGATTAGGTAGTATGACTGTTGGGGAAAGCTAAACAAACTGGGCTTGTTTAACATCAAGAACTGAAAAAGGGTGGTGTGGCGATACTACTGGCCTGAAGAAGAAAATATTCTTGTTTCTGTGTTCCTTATAGAAAGGTGTTAAATTGTGACAAGGAGCATTGAGGTTGGATGCTAGGAAGAAACTTCCTAAGGAAGCAGTGGGAAAGCATCAGAATTTATTACTCAGGGAAATTTTTAGCCTTCGTTGGTGAAGGTGAAGTTAAACAAACACCTCTAGAAAAACAGAGGTGTACTGGGACAGGGAGCAGCCCTTGACCCTCTGAGAAGTGCCTTCTAACCTCAATATTGTGCACGCTCTGTAGCAAGCAAGGCCATTTGAACCATTTTAACATCTCTTCTCTGCAGTCATCTTCTCCCCCAATGCAGCAACCTGTGTTTTCCAGTCTTCCCAGTAAGTTCAATTTTTTACTTTTCTGGCTATTTCTTCCGAACTTTTTTCCATTGGTCCTGGTTCTTGTTGAGCTTTGGGCAACGTAGTTGAGGCCTTTCCTGAGCAGAGCAGAATGAAAGGATTGCTTTTAGTGTCTCACCTCTGTACACCTGGCTTCTCTGTACATCTGGGCATGCTTTTGTGGCAAGTGTTTTTGATTATTTTTAAGCAGTGGTAAAACACCACTTTGCGATGATCTTGTGCTCTATACATGCACAGTATAAAATGCAATTTTAAGAAATAGTAAGCAGTGTGCAAAAATAATCTTATTTGATTTTTGTGTGTGGTTTTGTTTTTTTTAATGCAACAGATGATTTCTGTACAGGATCAAGTCTAGATAGCAAAGGAATTATACTGTATATGTCAAATTTGCTCCTGGTGTATTTATAGAGATATTTCTGAAGCAGAATTTCTCTAGTCAGAATATTTAAAACAAAACAAACATCTTCATTGAGAATTAAGCAGTAGGATATGTGGACTCATGTGTGCGTGCACATACGCATAGAGTATTTTGAGAATGGTTCATATCTTGTGTAGGGCTGTATTAGCTTTCATGGAATATCCTCTTGTTTGGTAGTAGTCAGATAAATAAGAAATGGAATAAAACTTCAGTGTATGAAACATTCCAGCACTGATGTTGAAGGTTTTATTAGATTCATAGTGCATTTAAAGATCAGTAGAAAGCCTTAGGCACTTGCCAATCAAATGAACTTTTGAGAGTGCCACTGCTTTGCTTTCCTACTTGGAGGATGATAGGGACAAGCAAAAGCAGGCGAATTACCAACTCTTTGGGACAACGGAACTTATATTGTAATTCAGAGCTTGGTGCATGAGGAAAGAAGATACAATTATTTTCTTCAGGGTGTTGACTGGAGGAAGATAGATAAAGAAAAGCAATGAAGGAAATGCTCCCAGTCTTCCAGGGGACACATGATATTTGAGAGTACTGTGAGTGTATTGATTGGTAGAGTTTAATACCAGACTCCTTAATTTCAACATCGTGACACTGTTATTTTCGTTTGCTTTCTCTGCTGAATTACAGAAGCTGTCTATGTTGGTAGACACACACATGCATGTTTTCCAAGAAGGTTGTTCATGCACTTCTACAAGTCTCTGCTTGGTATTAGTTTTTCTGTAAGAAGCTCTTTGGGTCTCTCACTGTGAAGCATAGTGTCTACCTCTCAAATGCTTTTTGGCTGTTTCTATGGTTTTTTCATGTTCCATCATTCTTTTAAAATCGTGAACTTCCTGATATGTGTGCAGCATTCCAATAGTAGTTTTACTACTGTGATGTAGGAGCTAAAACCAAATGTGCTCATGGGCTTCCCTTAGAAATTGCCATTTTTCCTTGAGAAAGAAACTTAACGAAGGCTGTGCAATGGAATACTGTTAGTGCTCTGCAAGTCTCTTCGTTGGTGTCCAGATAGAGCCTCCAACTGTCTGTCGTGGAGATACTGAGCCTGCGGCGCCAAGCAGATCTGCCCAGTGGGTGGTGCTAATGATTTCAGTGCTGTTGCATATTTGCTCATGGTTTGAAAAAGAAAGTGAGATCGGAAAAAGAAAACTTTCAGTGTTGGCAACAGAAGTATTTCTGGAAACTCTCCAGTAGCTGAAATGTCCTCAAGATTTTGCTATAGCTTTAGCACAGGCGTGTGCCTCTTTTTAAATACTAAACAGAGAAAACCTTTTAAAAATACTTCAAACTACTTGATTGTTACTGTGAAAGAAAAACACTTTCCCCCAAATGTCATTGTAATTTGCTATTAATTTCATATGATACTGTCTGAGTAACAAAGTTCTTATATATTGACTGATTCCCTGCTCTCCCACTGCTCTCAGTATATCTATGAAGGACTTCCCAGAGGAACTCCTGACAGGCTTTAAACAATCAACCATGACAGTGTGGAGGAAAGAGTATTGTCTAGATTGTTAATCTCTTAGCTCTTGTGTTTTCAAGGTGGTTTTACTGCATTTATCAGTGTGTCCTAGCTCCCGTTTCCCTTTATAACCATTGTGCTAGTTTTGGATGTTGACAGGCTTTGGTACCTCATGGTTGGATAGTCTGACTTCAAAGCCCTGAGATATCTTGTTCCCCAGACAATACTCGTACAGAGAGGTCCCTGCTAGTTTTCCAGGGCTGTCCATACTTACATATGTTTTGGGGGGTTTTCCATTATTTTGGTTGGCTGATATTTTTCACGTTCCCATTCTCCTCTTAACGCAAATCTGCCTACATTTCCTGGGAGGTTTGTCTGTCTTCCGTGGGAGGACTTGAATATTAGTCCTTCATCTTTTCTGTGTATCTCTACTTTTACTACTCTCCCCTTTCATTGATTTACGACATATGTGGAGGCCAAGATAGAGTAAAGGACATAAGTCATATAAAAAGAATGCAAAAAGTTAATCATGTTATTTTTACCTGTCCCCTGTCTAATATCTTAATAAAAATGCAGATATTAGACTGGGTGATTGCCAGCAGAAGTATCTATCTGTTCTTTGCAAAAGGTTGCCACATCTTAGTAGAAATAATTATCTTCTGAACAGTCATGGTGATAATCATGTGCTATTACAATGGGTACGGTTTTCCTGGAGTTTTTATGTTTAGCAACAACCCTGTTTTCTGCATCTTCCTATGTTCAGCTGATTCACATTGATCTATTTTTCTTACAGGGATTAACTTTGGGGGAAAAAAAATCCATGACTTAAGATATTCTGTAAATTATGCAGTCAACTTCCCCATGTGTGGGAAAATCGCAAGGTCGGAACAGCTAGAGTGTGAGGGATTGTTCTCACCCTGGGAAAAACAACTTTGTGGGCATGATGTCTACCTTGCCAGACTGGTGCTTGATTCAAAAAAGCAGTCATATAAATGCTGTGGCTTTATTTTCAGTGTCTTTTTTTCTTTTTGGCTCGCCAGTTCAAAAATTAAAAAAAAAAAAAAAGCATAATAAAAAAGTGCTGCCTGGCTTTACTTGATAAAGGCCAAAGGCGAGCACAGGGCACTTTTCTGTTCTTTATTAGTTATGGCAAAATACAAAAACTTTTTCTGTAGTAAACTTGTGCAATAAAATGTATTGCATAGTGATTTGCTAGCATTATTATTTGCTAGTAAAATGTGCTGTTCTCTTTTCAATAGCAAGCTTTAGAAGAAGGAGCTAGCCTAGGAAGAAAGAAGCTCTAAAACATTAACTCAGAGAGTATTAGATATATTACTGCGTGGATTTTAGAAAACCTAACAGTTTAAAAGAAGAATGACTAAACAGAATGCCTTCCATGGTCAGCTGATCTCCATTCCATCCATGTATTTATTAAATGCTTTTTACTTTGTGCTTCATTTGACAGTAGATTTCAGTTCATTGGATTAGGTAGTCGGCTGGATGCAGTGTAAACCTCAGCAGTTCAAAGCAAGCACAATATAAGCTTTAAAAAGTCTGTTCTACCATTTCCCTTAGTCTCTATAAAGTGTTGTGATAAGATCAAGATGCATAAGATATTATATGTTAAATTATGCAGCCAGCTGGCTGATAGTGCTGCAGGAGCTGGGGGACTGACAAAAACTATTGTTAGGGCCGGCTAGACGTGCTCCTTTCAAAACCCTCTTTTCTGTTGTAGCTTTCTGAACTTTGCATATTAAAAATTTTTCTGTTTAGTGTCCCTCAGGGGGCTGGATTTTTTTTTTCCACACGATGATTTCAATGGAAGTACTAATCCAATTTAAAATAAAAGAAGCAGTGGACAGGATTTCCAGAAAATTATTTTTTCTTTGTTTTTATGCTTCTGTGGTGTTAAACAAGCTGAGTTTTGAAACTTGGTCAGAAGACAGTAATGAGCTGGGGCACTCTTTGATAGAACCTTGAAGGAATAGAAAAACATGCTTATCTGAAATCTGGGGGTTTTAGTAATACGTGAGAATCTGTAATGAAAACACTCTTTATTGCAGCAGGTCTGAGTGGGCATTTAAAAAGAAATTGGTAGTGGAGGAAGAGTATACTAACATAGAAGTAGCAGGAAGCAAGGAAATGAGACACACAATGAGGGTGCCCTAACACAAATTTGTTTCAAGCTTTATTTTGACTAGTGCAAACTGAGTCCTGACTGCCCTAACACACAAAGTTGACTGGCCAGCTACTGCTCTTGTTTGGTGCTAGAGACCTTTGCAACCATAACCCAGGTCTGTAGTTTCTTTTTAGCACTGCTTCTGGAGAGGAAAGCTTTATTCTCTGGAAGCCACAGTTCCTTTCCTACCTCAAAACCTTATCTGAGGGCAGGGACTGAGACAAGTAAGACTCCTGTAATGTAATGTAGTAGAGAATGAGTTTCTAAAGCAGAGTGAACAAGGGGGATATTTAAGAATGTGATACTGAAAAGGAAGCGCTAAAACTGCTCAAATGAATCTTACTAGTCTGGAGTCCGAAGGATGGAAGGGGAGGGATATGGCAGAGGGGTGTAAAATCGTGTGAGTGGGGCGGGTGGGAATTGATGGTGTGCTCTCTCAGGCAGTGCTGGTCCAACAGCAATACAGCGAAGGTATCAAGTGCTGGGTTTGGTGTAAGCAGAGATGGGACAAGATCCAATGAGGTTTGTGAGGTAGAAATGATATCTGGCTTAGAAAGCTGCTAGCTTGGAAATGGTTGAATGCCAGTAGACTATTAGGGGAATGTATCTGTTTTCCCTGCCCTATGCTCTGTCCTTGGCATCTGCCTAACCTAAGCAAACTTCTGGTTTGGCCCGATATGACTTGCATTCTTGGAGACCTTAGGGTAAAGAAATAAAAACGCATGTGTTCAGTGCATCTGCTTCATGCCAGAAGAAAATCCTTTTTTGTCCTACGTACAAGTAAGTGGATGCTTCTTAAGTTATGTTGTATTAAAGAACTACTGATGTCTGCGATGCTCCCTATCTAGGGATGTGGATGAAAAATTCTGTGGAAAAATGAAGTAACGAGTCAACAATGCTTTCCAAGGAAATGATGAAAGTGTTGTGGCCTTCCAGATTTCCGCTGGCTCACACTTTGAGAACTTCCTGGCTGAGCACTGAAGAATTATGCAGGAGGCTGAGGGTTCTGTCTTGGGCCAGCTGAACGGCTTGAACGATTAGTGAATGGGAGGTAGCCAGCACAGAACAGGCACGTGTTACAGGAACAGCGGCAACCCGTTTGGGTACAAATTGTAGTCTCGGGCAGTTTGCATACAGCCTCCCAGCTGGGTTATTCAGAAAGGGAAATGTTCTTTCTTCCGCTTTATTGTCTATGCAGCCCTAATCCTTCTTTTTCTCAAATACTTCATTTCAGCCCAAAGCATGGCTTAGGCAAAGCGGTCTCTGTGCTAAACCCAGCTCCCTCTGAAACTGAAGAGGGTTTATGTTTTCTGCTTTCCTGCTGCTGCACATGGAGTTATGAGGTACATCGCTCTGGGTCCTGCAGCTTCAGACTGGTGTTTCTTTTCCTTGGGGCTCAGTGCTGCTGTTTGATTCCTTCAGGTCCTGCCTGGCTCCATAACTTTGCAGCACACATTTTTCTTTGTTTACTGCCCGCTGGCACCTGGAAAGCAATTATCTGTTTCTGTCCCCTGAGTGCCTACAAGCCCCATGCTTTCCTGCCTCCCACGGTTGACTGCTTTTAAAAGAGAATGCTGTACCCATCAACAGGTGTTAGCAGCATCTGCTATCAACATGGCATCACCCTTTCAGCCAAGCAGCGTGCTGCCAAAGAGCTGGCACTCGCTTCGTTATGCATACTCCCCATCTGCATGCAGATTCACTTAGCACCTCTTGCCCTAGTGGAACTGGCACTTGTCTCGGTGTGGGCCTGAAGCCCACCCAAGCATATGGGCTCGGTGTGCTCCAAGTGTGTGCAGTGGAGATGGTACATTTGCAAAACAGGAACAGGATTCCCACATAGGAAAGGTAGTGCAGCTTTCAGGGCTGGGACTCGCTTTTTAAATCCCTGTGGGTTGAGTATGCTCTGATTTGTGTTTCTCTGGCTCTTTTTGGTATTATTCAGTGCTGTGACAAAGGTCTATATCAGCTCTTTTTCTCATCTCTGCAGAAGGCCTAATCTTCAGAATGGCTTTCCTATTTGGTTAATTTTTTCCAAATGAAAATATTAAAAATCTGTTTGCTAATAATGTATATACAGAAGAGCCAGTTTTCTGTGGGTAATATACCATACTGAGGATATGTGACGGCTTTTGTTATGTTTCTGCCATGTTTTTGTTGCTATACTTTGTCTCCCTATGGTGGCTGTTATTGCAAAAGGCTATGGAGTCATCTGCTTTAGCCCGCTTTCCACAAATCCTAGTAACTTCTCCCCATCACTCTCCCCTTGCCTGTGGGTTTCTCAACACATTTTTTATGTCCCTAGATCCTCAGTTTGGCCCTTAAGCAGAAGTGCTTGAACTTTGTACTGACGAGGATTGCAGCGTGAATTTGGTGAGACTCAAGTTGTTCTCCAGATGGCCTTACTCTACCTCTTGCACAGGGCCATTCCAGTCCCATCTGAAATGCCACAACTGTGGGTGTATTTGTCACCTAATGCAGAAAAAATGGAACGATCCTTCTGATGAGAAAACCCATGGACTTGAACTACAAAGCCCCAAGCCCACAGAAGGGGTGTGGAAATGATGTAAACTTCATATGATGCCCTTAAATCTTCCCAGTCTTTTCTGACTTACTCAGGACTAGCCCTTTGAATGGCAGTGAAGTTTTCTCTGGAACTTGTGACGAAGACATTGGAAAATATCCGCTGAACGATTTATCTGTTGCTTACTTTTGGATGCTCAGCAAGAATCCATTCCATCTGAACGTCTAAGCAGAGTGCACAGAAAGTCTGTGGCGCAGGGAAGGCTTTCTTCCTTTATTTAAAGGCAATTACCAGCAGTGCTACCCCTTGATAGCCCTGCTAGAAGGGAAGTTGTCCTGTTAGACACCACAGTAATCGCTTCTGGATTTCTGTAGGTAAGTGCATGGTTTACCTCCATACTTGTCCCTTCTCCAAAAACTTTTTTATTTTGTCTGTTGTCAAAAATATCGTTCATTGACTGCCAAATTTTTTTGTTAAATTAAGTGCAGAGCCAATTACAAATAATTAGGCAGGCTGTAGTAGTAGTATTATGTCTGTTTGCTTTTTCTTTGGAATTGGTATTCCAGGAATCCTGTTTTAGTGATTTTACTGTTTAGCTACTGAGCAGAAACTTTTAATGGGATAATATTGATCCAGTTGGGACCAACAGAGCTTGCAAGGTATGAATCATTAGGCAGCATTTGCAAGGGGTGGCCTGAGCACTTCTATTGTCTGGGCAATTTCGGATCAGTCAGTTGGATTTCTGCATTGACCTTTAAAATTGTACTTGTATTAAATGTCCATCTGGGTTCTGGTAGCATGATAAATCTGGAGGACTGTAATGGGCTTTTAAAATATATGTGATGCATAACAAAGTGTTGCCTTCCCCCTCAGTTATTTGTAAAATCTTTTGCATACTTCATAAATGTACCCTTAAGAGATTAGCTGAAGGCTGTATTTTTCTCGTGGGAGACTGAAAGGAATTTAATGGAGGCATTAGTCTGAATTGCAAAAAATAACCAGTTGATCAAACTGAACAAAAGTGACCGTACTTAATTCTGAATGATTCACCAGTGCTAGTATAAGCATTCAATGTGCTAGGTGGAGCTAGCATGACATTTTTAAAGCAGCAATAGAGAAATCCATTCCCTCTATAAAAGGACAACATGTGTATATATTTTGGATCATTCACTACTAAAATTAATGATAGGTTTCACTCTGCCTGCCAAAGATTCTTAGTCATTTTCCTTCTAGCCCTAGTTAAGATAAACCTTTGTAGTGCTCTTGCGTTAATATGTTCAGGCTGAGCAATCACACTGCACCAGTGAGCGTTCCGCAAAGGGAGCGGGAGACAAAGTCTGCTGCTCTGGCCAGCTGGAAAATGCTGGATCGACACCTTGGCCCGTGGCTGGAACAGCAGCTGTGGCATCCCGGCAGCCTAGTGCAGGGCGCTTGCGTGCTTGAACAGCAGCGATCGGGACACCGTGCGCTGTGTAAACGTGCCAGCCATTGGGCTCCTCTGCAGTGTTTCCCCCGATCCTGCTCTGTTAGCCACTGCCTAAGAGAATGTGAAAGGGGAGCGGAAGAGAGGACAAGGGGCCTCTTTATATATCATGGGTGCAGAAGGGGACAGTGTCCTGCTCCCTGCACTCCAGGAGGGCCCTTGGGTGCACACAAGCTCTCGAAACTCCCTGGGGAAAGAGAGAGCGTGCAGAGCTGTCCTCAGCTCTCCAAGCTAGGACAAGGCTGAGGCAAAGCTTGATGAGCCATTTCAGAGTGCGGTTTTGACAGCTACCCCCTTCGGTGCTATGGTTTGTGGTTTGTCAGCTGTGATATCTGGCTCCTATCTCACTTTCTCTGCTGGGATTTCTGGACCTTCCTGATGAACCCAGGTTTAAACAACTGGCTTCTTTTTGCTCTGACTCTGTCAGGTGCTGCTCAGAGCATGGTGCAGCTGAGAAGCCGAGGGACAGCCCCAATATGCAGGTTCCTTGTGTAGTTTTGTGTGAAGAAAAGGCCCACTGCTTCCACAGTCACCTAATGGCTTTCTGGTGTTGGTATTTGTTCAGTTTTCACAAGGTCCTCCGTGCCGGTATGTGAGACCCTGCGTATGGAGAGGTCTCGTAAGTGGTGTTTAGGGCAGGAGATTCCCAGGGAAGGGATACTGTGTCTGGGAGCAGCAGGGCGGGGAACAGCAAGGTGAACGAAGTGTGGAGATTGCGCTGTGGGTGCGTCAGAGAGATGGTCTCAGAGGTGAAAGAGGAAGGTGGAAGAGTGAAGGTAGTGGTCCGAGTGTGGGCTCAACAGGTCTGTTCCATGTTGCGTGGTGTGGACCTTTGAACAAAAACCAGATTTATCAAATTTTGGCAAATGTATGGGCTAGAATTCTTTTAGAATTGTTCCAAAACCATGAATAAAATGGGTATAAATACAAAATTGAACCTGGATATGAAATTTTATGAAATTATTGTTGAAAGGAAGAATTTCATTAGGAAGAAAACCCCTGGAAGGAACATGAGCTGGGGAAGGGTGCCAGAAGGCCTCCAATGACTTTGGTAGGGCTCACTGTGCTGCTAGTGCTGGTGTGCTAAAATGGCTTTGTGGGTCCCAAACCTGTGCAGCTCTGAGCACAGCTGATGGCACATGAGCTCATCAATTGACACCAACTGCAGTGTTTCTTCAAGAGCTCTGTTCGCAATATTTCCACAGTATTTGTATCTCCCAGAAGAGCACAGACCTTGGTCATCATGGTTGCCTGGACAGACCTTTCTGTTTTTGGAGTCTGTGATGCTGCAGGCAGGCAGCAATGGGGTCTATGTGGCATCGCCATTTTCCAAAGCACCTCCCAAATGTGTATGGAATGGTTAGGGCTGTTTTAAAGGATGGGTTATGAGCTGAAATGATTAGCCCAAAGTAATCCATCATGCCAGCACCAGAGGTAGAGGCAGAACCCATGTTTCCCAGCTTCCCGGTAGCAATAATCATTACTTTCCTGTTTGCTTAGCGGGGGAGACAAGGGCCATGGAGCAGGAAAGTCAAGAGATCTGAAAGTCGAATGCTCTTCCTATGCCATTCACAGCACATATGGCCAGAATGGAAGTTCAAATAATTCAATCTTTCTCCTTTATAATGCAGGTCAATTTAACCTGGTTATCCCTACAGTACAGCCGTTACTGTGCTTAGCTTTCTAAAATGCTTCTAGCTGCAGTTTGCCTGCACCAAGAAACAGAGGATCTATTTCTTGCAGTTTTGAGTTTGTATCGATGTTTACTCATTCTTGCTACACCTGACTCTTATAAGAGTTCGTATTTCAGTGCTCAGGTGGGCAGTCTTGCCACACTTTGCCACAGCCTGTTTTCCATTTGGTGCCTTTTGGGTTTTTTATTTATAGTCTTTACCTTGGTTTTGTCACTGAAAAAGGAAGAAGCACCACCAAACAGAACCATGGCCCCTGATAGCTCAATGATGCCTTTTCTTCTTTGAGAACTCCATTTCAGGATAGATGGATTTGTACTTGCAGACACTATAGCTGGTTGTGGCTATAGGGTTCAGCCCAGATGTCACTGACTGCATAAGACATTCAGTATATATAAGATTATTGTCTGATGAATTATTCCTGTCGTCCTATTTTAATGTTTCATTTTTCAAACACATTTGAAAATTTCAGAGAAATCAAGACTGAGTTCTCAAAAATAATTCAAGATGGAAGGCTCAATAAAAGTGAAACCAGTAAACATGTTAAAGGCAGCTAGGGGGACTTTCTAATCCCCAGGTTGTCCAAGCATGCTCTTTTGACTGTGTGCCAACACATCTGTTGAATTCTGCAAACCCTCCTCACAATGCAAATACTTCCATTTCTAAAACACAGATACAAGGAGGGCTGTGAAATTCTAATTTCCAAAAACAAGCAAATATTTTCAAGCACAACATAAAAACTGATTGAAAAAAAAAAAAAGGCAATGCAGTGCTGACCTTTAAAGATACATAAACAGTTATATCTGCTTCTAAACAGTCCAGGTCACAGAGGTGTTTTTTGTCTTGCAAATATGGTGTTTGAAAAGGCATTTAGGTCTCTGACACCCCTAGCTTTCTCCTCCAGTAAATTCCCATTCTGATCTACATGCATCTCCTTGGGTAAACAGTGCAGGCTGGTCCTGTGACATTTCCCAGTGAGGTGCCATAGCCTTGCAATGTGGCTTGGATGCTGAACGCCTTCTGAAGTTTTCCCAGTTTAAATAAACCTCAGGATCGTCAGCTCACCATGCTAATATGTGTGCAAGTGTTCCAAAGGGTATATACTTTAGTTGCTCCTGTTGTTAGCTTTGCTGGGAGTTAGTTTCCGAGACAGCTGTAGATCAAAACTCAGTGCCATTACTTCTCAGCCTCCTTGCTCTGTTATCTGCTATTGCACCTGAGGCCCCTCTCTAGCCCTCTCTTATGCCTGGAATCCCCATGCTATCAACCCAGCGCTTCCCGACTATAGATGGGTTATGGCAAGTGCTCAGTAGCTGATTACTGGTAGGGGTCAATGAGAAAAGCTGAAGAGTGATGGGTGGTACAAAATGTCTGGGGGCTGCTCTGTTAGGCCGCTGGGAGAAGAGTAAGTGCAGGGAACTCTGGGGTGAAAGGCTTGGCGTATCCCGGAGGCTCCTTAATTTATTTGTAGCTAAGAGCTTATTGGGAGTACAGAATTGGGCATTACTCTTTACAGTTCTTGAGCATGTGTGCGAAATATCCTTTTAAGAGAAGCTTAGCTATATGGCATCATCTTACCATTTGGCAAGATTTTTTTCTTGGAAGAATTTTTCATTTCATGATCTGTATAGGAGCTATTTACTACACTGAGTACAGCTCTTACTGCTTGTTTCAAAAGTGGATGCAAGTCTCAAGAGGGACAATCTGCCTGCCTGCTGCTGACATAGGGTGTCCTGGCTCCTTGCAGTGCTGCTCTCGCTATCGTTACATGAAGGAGTTCAGGTGCTTGCCCGTGGTAGTGTCTGTGGTGGCCCTATGCAGTCACTTCAGCGCATGCAGCGCACAAGTGAAACTCCACCCCCCATCGCCCTCCAGAAGTCTGAAATCATTGTGCTGACATTGATTTTCACTGCAGAAGAACTTTCCTCCCACTTCTAAGGGTTTTCTTACACATCACCTGAAGGAGGTTCTGGCAATAGGTGTATGAATGGATTACTTACCAGTTACAAACCAATTGTGATCATGTGCAACTTGGTAACAGCAGATTCTCTAAAAAATGGACAAATTATTTCTCAGAAGATGGATTGTCCTTCATGCACTGTAGGAGTGTAGTATACAAAAAATTACAAAGGCAGGTTAGATGTTGAACTTCAGGAGTAGGGGGGGGGGGTAATTTTGTAACATGAAGAAGATTGAGGTCAGCAATCCAGGATTTCTGAGCAGAGATAGCCACAGTGTTTTGCAGGACCCATGCAAGTGAGTTACTGGGTAGAGCCTCATCCTGCCACGCCTCTGTCTGTCTCCTGCCCCTGCCTGCCTTTTTTTTTTTTTTTTTTTTTTTT
>Ga0065711_1033772_pt1 | contig 24857 bp, 22 predicted proteins | sample Hoacrofraction12_FD_59098 | JGI IMG/M metagenome (GOLD analysis project Ga0065711, IMG submission 59098) | Hoatzin crop microbial communities from Cojedes, Venezuela - Epithelial fraction 12 v2 (version 2) | ecosystem: Host-associated > Birds > Digestive system > Esophagus > Crop | place...
AAAAAAAAAAAAAAAAAAAAAAAAAAAATCAATGGAGCTGATCCTACAGCCTGATTTCCACCCCCTCCTTCTAAAACAGAGAAGGTTCTTCTGTGCTTGCCAAGCCTTATGACCAACTCTGGCCGCCTGCTCTCTCCCCTCTGTGATGTTTGCATCAGCTCTGAGATGAGACACCCGGGTCGTGGGTTTCCGAACCGCCAGCCCCCGCAGTCCTGCCCCGATGGCAACTTCTGCCAGGGCTCTGCTGATGCCACCAGCTCCGGCCGCACAGCATCCCGTGGGGCAGCCCAGTATCGGCCCCTTTTGCAGGCAGGGAGGCTTTGGACAAAAGCTGGAGACGATCTCAAGGTCACACAAGGTCAGGACACCCCTAAAGGGGACTGACACCCATCCTGCCCCTCAAGCCTTGCTCACTTCAGCAAGCCAAAACCCAGCCAAATAAACAGGCGCCTCCAGAGGCACTGCGCACCTGCAGGACCCAGAGGGATGAAGTGACTTGTCATTTTTTATTCCCAGCAGTGCAGCATTAATTCATCGCAAAATATGCCACTAGATGGGGCTTTCTGGACAGCATGAGAGCGAGCTGCTTCTGCTTGCTCAATCTGCTTCTTTCCTAAACCCACAGGTGAAGGGAGCCCCAAAAGACGTTTTCCGGGCAGCGAGGGCTCTGCTGTGCGGAGCAGACGGGAGGGCAGGAGGGCACTGCGCGGTGGGACCCGCTCCCTAAACCTCAGTTTTGTTCGAGTTGGCAGCAGCTCAGGCCACTGCCCGGACTTCGCAGCCCCAAAGCAAAGCCAAGCAAGAGCCTTTCTGGGTGGGTGTCCCCAAGGCCAGCACGGGGTTTCCGGCAGCGCTTGGGAAGCCCTGGGCTGGGGAGGGAGGATGGTTCTGGGGGCTGCTGCCTACGGGGGAGGTGGCAGGGGGTGGCAGGGCAGGGCACAGCGCTCCCAGCCTCACCCCTCTGCCATCGCCCTCCCACGCAGCCCTGGGAGCAGGACATCACGACACCAACCTTCAGAAAATTGTTCTTTTCACTGTGCTTGTGCAGCTGGGTACCTGTTTGGCCTCACTCTGTCCCAGTGCTCTTGGGCAAAGTGTGCCTCAGTTTCCCCACTTGAACCAGCACTCCCAAACCCTCCACTGTTACCCTCCACACCTGGGGCAACCTCACCAGCTCCAGCGTGGGTGGAGATGGGAGCAACACATGCAGGAGCCATGTTCTCACCCAGAGCCCTTGTGCAGCCCCGAGATGCAGGCTGGCTCCCTGCGCCTGCAGAGCCCTCGCCTCCGTCCTCTCCAGAACCCGCCCCTACGGCCCCCATAAACAGGCTGGATTTACTCCCCCAGCACTTGCAGTAAGTCTCACATGTGGGAAATTATCCTCAGGCAGCCAGATTGCTGGAGAAGGAGCGTGACGAAACCAGGTGTCATAAAACACAAGCCCAGATGTCCAGGTTGCCGTGCCCAGAAAGGTGTCAGCTGCCTACACGCATCAGCCTGCAGACCTCTGGGCGATGCTCGTAGTGCCTGGCGAGCAGCAGCTCCAGAAGCCCCAGCGCGTTCCGAGCAGTGGAAACCCGGCCCATTTGCAGTTGGGACACATCTTGCTAATCCTGGAAATGACCCCCAGACCGTGCCTGCTTTGGTGAAGGAGGGCTCGGCCAGTATGTCTGGGCACCCCGGGCGCCGGTACACAGGGAGGGCTGCTGGGCTACTGGTAGCCCGGCACAGGCTACACAACACCCGTTAGGCTGTAAGTGGTCTGTTCTCTCTAAAAATCACTGAATACCTTTAAAAAGCCATTGCTTCTTCTTTCCATAAAGGTTGCAAAGCACGCAAGACACCTGCTAGACATTTTAAAGCCAGCATCCATCAACGTAGCTATTTATTACATATCTGCCACACCTAAACCAGTCAAAAAAAAAAAAAAAAAATCTTAAATCTCTGCTCCAAAATATTCCTAAGGAGCCGCAGGGGTTGGAGCTGCCCCGGATTGCCGAGCTGGCAGGCAGGCAGGCAGCAGGAGCCTCCGCTGCTGACTCGCCTATTGAAGTGATGCCTGCGAGCGCGGCACGTTTCCGTGGGAGCCCCGCCACGAGCGAGGACGGGCTGCGGCTGCACCCACGCCGCTGCCACCGTCCTCTCCCGTGACCCCGGCGCCCACCGCCCCGCGCTGCCCACCCCAGCCGGGGAGACGGAGCTGCCCCGGGAGTGATGCTGCTGGCAGGAGCCCATGTGATGCTGGGCTAGCGCCGCTCGCTCCCTCGTCCTCTCCCCGCTCGCTCGCAGGCTGTCATGGCGACTCCCAATAATGTTACTCCCACCAACTGCAGCTGGTGGCCCATCTCGGCGCTGGAGAACGACGCAGGGAAATCCACGGAGGGGGAGGAAATTCAGGACCCGACAGACCCAGCTCTCAAATCCCAGGACAGACTGGTTTTGTACCACTGGACCCAGTCCTTCAGCTCACAAAAGGTAAAACAATAATCGCTCGGCCAGGTTCCGGGGGAAGAATCACCTCCAGTTCCCAGGGCATCCCCTTGCCTGGGGAGGATGGGTGCGCTCGTGGGGAGAGCAAGGGGCTCATCCCCAGGGCCGACAAGAGCAGCAGCGTGTGGCCGGGCAGCTCTTTTGTACTTGCGGTTTTGCGTTTTATCAGCATCTGCCTGGGGAGGGGACGGGGGGGCCTCAGCTAAATCCTGTTTTTGCTTTGGGATCGCGCCTTGCACCGGGAGCTGCCGTGGCTTTGTGCTCGCTCCCAGCCCCACTCCCGCGCAGCCGGGAGCGCAGACAAAGGCTGGGCTGGGCCCCGGGACCACCCTGCCGCGGGGAGACGGGGAGGCAACCCCTGAGCCAGGCTCCTTCCAGGGAGCCCACCCCAGCACGCAGCGACGATTTGCCCCTGACATTGCAGCAGCACCCTGGAAATCCTGTTCCCAGTGTGCCCCAGCGCAGCACAGGGCTCTCGGGGCTAAACAGCGAGGAACCACCTTTTCCAGGCAATAGTAAGAGCTCATTTTGCAGCACGGCAGCTGTGTGGCAAACCCGACCTTCTCTTCCCGGCCCCAAACCTCCGGTCGTTCCCACACCATTAGCATTATATGGGGAATGGGCTATTCGGAGGGGTAGGGGGGACACCATGTTCCCCGGTGGGATGGCCCCCTCGAGCCCGCAGCCCAGCGGGGAGGCCAAGGGCAGAGCCGCCCGCTCCTCCTTGCGGGCACAAAGACCGGGGAGGGTGCCCAATGCAGCAGGGCGGCTGCACATGGTCGGCTTCGCCGGCAGCGGGTGACTGATGGGCTGCTGCTCCGCACCAGCGAGGGATGCTCCTGTCTGGGATGCTCCTGTCTGGCCCCCCCGCCTCGCGCTGGGCTTGCTGTTATTTTTTGTCTCACTCATTTGGCCGCCGGCAGCGGGGAGACAGCGGTTAAGGAAACCCCTCACAAGAAGTGCCTACAACTGGCCTCACCCCTGCGGGACTGGGGATGCTGGGGACAGGGCAGGGCACACCTAGAGCTACAGCACCCGCTGGCACTGCTTCCAGCTTCAGTTTTGAGGTCACTTGCAAGGAAAAAGCATTTGTTGGAAAGCGGATGAGCACAAACTGATGTGATGAATGTTGCTGGGTGGGGAGCGGTGGGGGCTGCGCGGGACCCCCCTGCAGAGGAGTTTTGCTCGGAGACGGCTGTGGGCAAAGCTCTTCCTGCTCTGCCCCGGGAGCAGCTCGGAACCACCCTCAGCCCCCACCAGCGTCTGGCCCTGCCTGCAAAGGGGTTTGGGGGGTTTCACAGCCAGCGTTGGGTTTTCACACGCGGTGCCTCATTGCTGCCGGGACCAGCCGGGGGGTCCAGGCATGTTCTGTCACCCCTGGCTGGGACCCTTCCTCAAGGTGCTAGCAGGGGCTCCCATGGCCCGCAGGCACCAGGGTTACCCCGGGAGCTGAGCCCTCCTGCCTGCACTGCCTCAGGCCTGGCAACTGCCCTCGGCCTCTGCTCTTGACAGCAGAACGGGGAGGCTCGGGGACGTTGAGGACAGATGCCCTGGGTGGCCCTGGCTGGGGTTTGTCCGTCAGCTGGGAGGAAAAGGCCCAGAGCAAGTTGCAGTTGACGGACCCAGGCTTTTCCTTGTTTGACATTAAAATAAAAAATTAATTTGCCAGCCCTGTAAATAATTAATGACTAATTCCCCAGGAACTCTGAAGTACTCATAGAAATGCCTATATTTGTTAAGTTGTATTTTTAGCTGCTGCTTCTTGGAGGAAAACAAGTGCTTTTCCCTCTTTCAGTGGTTCTGTAAAGTGTGGCTCTCTCACACCCCCCAAGGGTTTTTTTTTGCCTGTTTGACATACTTAGTTCATAACACTTGGATTTTTATAACCTGGAAGCCTAAAATACCACCCCTGAGTGCATATTCAACACCATCTCAAGCGCAGAGCAAAGCAGCAGGAGCAGCCCCGCGGGCCAGCCGTGGGCGATGGGGATGGTGCCCTGCGTCCGGCCCCGCTCCCGCCTCCTCCTGCCCCTCCGCTCCGCCGGACTCGGGTGGGTGCTGCCCCAGCGATGCCGCTCGCTGCCCCGGGGCTGGAGGAGGGCAGGGGAAGGCAGCAGGTTTGGCACAAGAGGTGTGAAGGTGGTGGGCAGTGCTCACGGGCCGGCGGCAGCATGGAGCAGGATGGATGCTGTGCTGGGGCTGCTTGAAACCCTCCATGAAACGGAACATTTTCCCCACTCAAAACATGCCCGGTGAAACCACAGCTCACCCCCAAGCATGGGACATACCTGGGTGAGCATCGAGACCTCCTTCAGCTGGGCAGTAGCACCCACTGAGTGCAAGGAATAACATTGCTGTGTCCTCTGCTTCTTCCTCTTCCTCCTCGGGTGGGTGCTGGGTTATGCTGGGACCCACAGCAGCTTCACTGATTCCCCCCAGCTGGGGAGCTGCCGCCTCCCTCCACCTGCTGCCGAGGGATGGGCCCTCAGCCCACCAGCCCTTCCACCCCTCTGACTGCCATGTGGGCTACCAGCGACCAGAGGGAGGATGGTCCATGATCCCGCAAAGTTAGGATGGGCTTGGGTCACCCCATCTGCCAGGAAGGCAAATCCTTGCCTGGCTGCCTGGATTTTGCAGCTGCGCCGTGCCAAGAGCTGCTTGGCTTCTTGCAGGACGAGGGTGTGTCATGGCACATCGCTGTGCTTACGTGGTAGGGGGGGCCAGGGAGGTGTGACGGTGGGGCTGGTTTGCTTTGAGGGCTCCGGGGACGGGCTCGGTGCGCGGGGCTGAGCCCTTTCTCCCCGGCCTCTTGCCCAGGTGCGGCTGGTCATCGCGGAGAAGGGGCTGCCCTGCGAGGAGCGGGATGTCAGCATGCCCCTGATGGAGCACAAGGAGCCCTGGTTCATGCGGCTCAACCTAGGGGAGGAGGTGCCCGTCATCATCCACAGGGACAACATCATCAGCGATTACAACCAGATCATCGACTACATGGAGAAGAACTTCACGGGAGGTAAGGGGGGGCTTTGGGCTGTGTCTCGGGGAAAGCCAGGTCTAATGCAGATGCTGTTTGCCAAATGCACCCACTTTGTCTTTTAAAGTTGCAGCTTTACCCCAGAAGAGCAGCAAGCCACCAGCCCTCCTCAAACTTTTACATTTTCCCATGAAAATGAAGGATTTCCAGCAGAAATCCCCAAACGTCTCTTGGAAGTGCTGCTGGGGGGCTCAGGGGGAGCGGTTCGTAGCTGGGTCCCCCCTTTTCCCCCTTTTGGGAGGCCACACTCCCAAACCCCATGGTGCGTGGTGGCATCTGAGCAGAGCTGCGCCTGGGGCACGGCGCATGGCAATGCTTCTGGGCTTGGCCACCTTTGTACTTGGGCCTCGGGTAATGATATGAAAACTGCCGTAAGTGTCCCTGCCAAGAGAAAGCAGGGTTTGAGCCGGGTGCTCCTGCCCCTCGCCCCTTTCTCGATGAGCCCTGTGCCACCGGCCATGGGCAAGAGACCCTGCTGTCCCCGGTGCAGCTGTGCCACAGAGAAAACCACGTCCTTCAAGTCACACAACGCCAGCAGTGCCAGGGACCATGGGAGGATGACGTGACACAAACCCAGCAGAAGGGCCAGCGTGGAGAGGGAAGCGTGTATTCCCCCCGGAGCAGGGCTGCAGTCAGCATCGGCCGAGCCCAGCGCACCGGGCTGCTGGGATGCTGCTCGAAGGCGGCTGTTCGCAGGGCCGCTGCAGCAAACAGCTGCTCCCTGGCACCTCACGTCCCTTCGCCCTCATTTCCCCAAACCTGCGGGCTGTCAGGCTGGGACGCTCCGCCGGCGAGGCTTCAAAGCTGAGCTGGCAACTCGGGCTGTGCCGTCACGACGCTCGCCCCAGCATCCATCCCCCTTGCAACAGAGACATCAAAACCATCTCAAAAATAGCTCCCGAAGCAAGGGCATCTTGCCAGCTCAGCTGCTGTCCTCTCCCGGCCCCGCTGCGGTGGTGCTGCTCGGCGAAGGCACGATGCTCGCTCGCCGGTGGGGCAGCAGGGATGGGATCGGACAGGAGGACCCCGCACCGGCAGCGGCTCCCGGGGAATGGCAGCCGTGTTCCTTCCAAGGGGCAGCGGGGAGCATCGCTCCGTGGTCCCCGCAATCGCGCAGCAGCTTTCCGCAGTCTCTGCGAAGGGCAGGTGGTCCGGCATATGTGACAACAGGCTGTCCCCGGCGGGAGGGGGACACAGCGCTGCCTGTGCACTGGGAAACTCCTGTCATCGAGATTTTCCAGCCAGGTGCAATTTCTTCCCTTTCCAAGGAGAAATGGAGAAGGGAAGCTCCAGGGAAGAGAGCCCAGAGCATCACTCCCTGCTGCGTGCTCTGCCCCAAGCCATCGCCAACCAACGCTAGCTGGCAACAGCACTATCAGGATGCCGTGACGTTGGTCCAAAGGGGAGTCACCCACTGGGCAGAAACCTGTGGAGTTTGGAAATGCCTCGATAAGAAGGTGTATTCACTGGGTTGCATTTTCCCCTGGGCTGGGAGCATGGCCTTTTACAGCTGCTTACACACTCCCTGAGGATCAGCTATCAGTAAAGGGTGGTGTGACGAGCAATGATTTTCTTTCCCCAAAAAGCAGTGAACAGTCCCAGTAAGCCACCTTCGAGCATGCTCCTCTCTAGGGCATGGCCCAGTGCACCAAGAAACCACTGGTGGGTTGGCCAGCGGCAATGTGTCCCAGAGCCTGGGCGAGGGGCTCCTCCAAGGGCTGCACCCCCAGCCCTGTCCTTCTGAGCCTCCCCCCCTCCCACCTTTGCACGGCCCATCGCTTGCTGACTATATGCAACAGCAGCCCGTATGTGCAGGTCTGCTGTGGCATGCAAAGGCAAAACAAGCGCCTGCCCACCAAAAAGCCTCCCTGGGATGTGCCGAAGGACGCGGGCCGGCGGCCAGCACGCCGCTATTTCATTGCGGTCGCTCTGTCTCGCTGCCGGACAGGGAAGTCACTCTGGATGTGCTGGTTTCCAGCCTCAGCCCCAGCCCGTCGGGTGCTGGCCGGGAGCCCTGTGGAAGGAGCACGCAGGCTATAAGTTGGTTATTATTATTTCATTTGTTGCTTTTGTTAAATGGAAAATCCCCACCTGGATGGCTGGAGCCCAGGCAGCGAGCAGCCCGCGGGGCAGGGAGGAGCTACCATGACCTCCCCTCGCTCAGGGGACTCGGGGGATGGTAACACCGATGTCCATCGGTCAGAGCAACTCTGTGGAGCCTACCAGCAGAGACAGCCCCAAAGGGAAGCTCTTAGGAGGTCTGCAATACAGGAGCTGCCAAAATTTCCATGGCTCCTGTCCAGGCGCTCCCTGGCCCAGGGCAGGGCGAGCTGTGTGTCCACGCCGGGCCAGTATCACCAAGCTCTGCCCGCAGCCTTGCTCCTGCCGCCGGCAGCGGGCCCGGGCAGAACTGTCATTTCAGACCTTTAATTAAGGAGCCACATTGGCCGTGTTTGCCCAAGCCCTTCTGCCGACATGCCTTCACCCAGCCCGAGATGCCGGTGTGCGGTGAGCCCTGCACTGCGGACGGCATGTGGGCAGCCGGCTTTGCCGTGTCTCGGTGGTAAATTTACTCACTACCTATTAACTGCTATCTGCAAATGCCATAAACATTTATGGTCCCATAAAAAAAAATGGACCTGATATTCTTGGGGGAGACAAGAGCAACATTTCTCTCCTTGTGCTTTCATCTGCTGTGTATTTTGAGCTGAAAGTGTAATAAAAAGAGCACGATGCAAACTGCTATCCACAGATGATGAATAAAACCCAACAAGGCGAGGAGGAGCCGGCCGGGGCAAGGGATGCTCCTGCAGCTGAGGCGTCAGCTGAGCACAGAGGGAAGATGTGCTGGTCCTTCTTTGGTCATCTACTCCCTGATCACTCATTTTGAATGGGATTTTCAAGGAAGTCCAAGAAAATGAGGTGCCTTGTTGCCACTGGTGCAATGAGGAGATTCCGAACTCAAATCCCCGTGTTTTAGCTCTTTTCTGCACAATGGGAAGATTTTGGTCCCCTTCTGAGAGATGTGAAACCACAGCATACAAATCCAGGGGCTGCAGAGGCGAAGGCCTTGCTACGCTGGGGTCTTGGGGCTGCGGGGCTGGGTAATGGCACGCGTACACGTCCCTGCGTCCCGGGGGTTTGCCCATCTCCGGGCATGGGCTTGACGAGCTCCTGGCCGGGATGGGCAGCGGGGAGGGGGCAGGGCTGAGCGCAGAGGATGGTTTTGAGTCCCTGCTCGGAGGTAGCTCAGGCCAGGCCTGCACACTGGTGTCCTGTGCAGGCTAACGAGGGTCCTGCTAACAGCTCTCCCTTTGCCCTGGCAGAAAACGTCACCCAGCTGATCCCGGAGCCGGGCAGCCTGCTGCACTCGCGGGTGCTGCAGTACCGGGAGCTGCTGGACTCGCTCCCCATGGACGCCTACACGCACGGCTGCATCCTGCACCCCGAGCTCACCACCGACTCCATGATCCCAAAGTACGCGACCGCTGAGATCCGCAGTAAGTCGCCTCTCCAGCGGGGCTTCCAGGGCTGGTGCCCGTGGGACGGCTGCCGCAGCCCTTCCCTAAGGCTCCGTTTGGCTCCGCAGCCTGGCCAGCCACCCTCCTCTTGCTCATCTCCCCCTTCCAGCAACGAAGGCAGGGACAGAGCTGGGAAACAGCAAAGCACAGCTAATTTGGGAGCTGCAGGCACTCTGTAGGGGTTTCCTAGCCCTGGGGTGTCCAGGCTCCCATGGCCCATGCGTGCTTCTCACCCAGCTCTTTCTAGAGCACGTGAATTTGCTCCCCCTCCAGCAAGTCCCCTCTCCCTCCCATAGCTCTGAGGGCAAAGGTGGGTGACTACAGCCACATCGAGTTGCAGATAGTGGGCGAACCGGCATAAGACTGCGTACATGACCTTCAAGCACTCATGAAACATTGACGATGCCTAATATAGCTCCACGGCTAGGGTCGCTCCTGGAGAGTCCCTCACCAGAAAACTGACCTTGTCAGGAGGGCACCAGCATGCTCCCCGCCTCTCCCCTCCTTTAGGCTCCCTCTGAAATGGGATGCACTCAGCCTCAAAGAGAAATAGGCAGTTCCTGAGGTGTATCTCACGGTCTGCCCTGCCTCTGCTGGCACCCTGCACAGGTGGCTTTCCCCACGCCATCAAGTGCCACCTCCACCCCCTTGGACAGACGCAGGGCATAGAGCCTGTCCCCTCCCCAAAGAGCGCTGCTGTGATGGCTTCAGTCCCTGTCTGCCTCGCCTCACCTCCCCAGCACACTGCTGAGGTCCTTAAAAATATCGCCCCGTCCAAACCTCCTCACTGGTGGCATTTGTCCCAAGCCATTGCAACGGAGGGGCTGTGGGCAGGTCCGTGGGATTCCCCAGTGCCAGTGGTGCCCTTCCTCTCCAGCACATCCTCTACACCATGGCTCAGGTGCCCCGTTGCAGTCGGTGCTGAGGCAGAGCCACATAGTTGTGTCCCAAGGAGAGGGTGAACCAATGGCCAAGCTCTCCCGAGGGGAACAGGGGAACAAAACCAGGGTGATGTGCAGGCTTCCCTCTGAGTTACAGCCCCAGGAGAGCTGGCTGGGAGCCTTAGTGAGCACGGGCTTCAAGGCTTGTGGTGGAAAACAGGGAGTTTCACCATTTTGTGGCAGCATGTAGCCCGCTGCTGGCTGCCGCCCTGGCACCTTCTACACCCACGCATCAGCAGAGCCAAGCCCTCGTTGGAGGGAGCAAGGAGGGAGAGGAAGAGATTAGCCCACCTTTGGGTAATTTATGTTGTCCCTAGGTGTTAAGGTGCATCTCGCATTCTCTTCTTCCATTTACTCTTCTCCCTTCCCTCCATTATCTCCCTTGAACAAAGCCCTTCGCGTCCTCCCCAAGCCCTGGGGGGGAGGAAGGTGGACATCTCTCCCGTGCTCCTGGTGGGCTCCATGCTACCGAATTGCATTCCCAGACACTGAGCTTGGGCAGGACAGCTTCATCCAGGAGGGAGCATCACCTTCCGTGCCGCTCTCTGCCGTGCTGCACTGTGCACACACCCTCGTGTGGGCAGCCGGCTCGGACATCCCAAAGGATCGGACCTGCTGGGGATGGAGCTGCAGGCAGCAGGTTATGGGGAAGCTCAGGGGTGTTCTTAAAACAGTAAGAGAGAGACAGAGATCTGCTGGCAGCTCTAACATGAATCCAGCAGAGGAAATGAAGAGCTGAAGCCCTCCCTGAAACCCACAGAGCTGAGACTTGCCACAGCCAGGAGATCTGCCATTGCTGCCCTGCTGAGAGCAGGTGGGAGGGCTGAAGAAGCCCCATGCCCTTGGGACAGTGTGCGATGCCCCAGCCCTATGGCAGCATCGCAGCAGCAAGCCATGAATTTGGCCCATTTTAGCTCTCTGGGGTGTTTTTCTTGGTGCTACTATACTATTTTGCATGCAGGACGAGGTGCTTTGCTACCAGATACAAGATCATCCCTACCCCTGCCAAACACAGGCCCCCCAGCCCCTCTCTCTGTCTCTCCCCAGGACATTTAGCTAACGCCAGCACGGAGCTAATGAAGCTGGACCATGAAGAGGAGCCGCAGCTATCAGAGCCCTACCTCTCCAAGCAGAAGAAGCTCATGGTAAGTGGGTCAAAGATACACTCCTCTCTCTGGTGGTGGGGCGACATGACCCATGGACCCTCCACGGGCAGCCGGTGCCTTATGTCCCTGCACGGTTGCAAGGATCCGTGTCCATCCATCCACCCATCCATCCTAACCCCGCTCTCCACCCAGGCCAAGATCCTGGAGCACGACAACGTGAACTACTTGAAGAAGATCCTTGGCGAGCTGGGGATGGTGCTAGACCAGATTGAGGCCGAGCTGGAGAAGAGGAAACTGGAGTACCAAGGTAGGCACTGGGCTGCATTTATGGGGTGTTTTTCTGCATGAGGCTGGTGCAACACCAGGAATGGCTGACGGCTTTGAACCTGAAAAACGTCCCCCACTGGGCGACTGTCGGTGGGGCCGGGGCTGCTGCTGGGCTCTCCTGTTTTGGAACACACCGATGTCATTGCAGTCATGGTCTTGCCAACATCTGGGGAGCTCTGGGTAGCCCCCACACCCATTGCCACAGGGGACAGCAAGACCCCTGTCCTCATGGCTGCTCTGTGAGACTTCCAGAGTCACTGCAGGGCAGTGGCAGGTCCCTGTTGCCTCAGCAAGTGGCCACCAGTAACTGATGCCCTGCCTGGTTCAGGAAGGAGCAGGCTGGCCCCGGGTTCTTGCAGCACGAGGAGCACAGACTGACCAAAGCGCTGGGCTGGGGATGTGTCCTGCAGCCAGCCCTCCTGGCCACGGGGCTGCGGCACATCCCAGCGGAGCACAGGCAGGGAAACCCAACGGGAATTTGAGGGGCCCCAGAAGGGTGGGAGTTTTCATAGGACCTGCGTCAAATGCCAGCAGGTGGGAGAGAGCGACACCAGCCATCCCCAACATCAAATACATCCCGCTGGGTGCCTGCCGAGAGCCACCCCGGTGCCCTGGCAGACAGGGATGCATGGGCACAGCTGGGCATCGCTTGTCTCGCCGTCGCCCCAGGATGACGCCGTCATCCTCGCGTCCTCGCTGCCAGCAGGGCTCATAGCCCCAGCGCCGGGAGGGCTAGCGGCTGCCAGCTCCACGGTGCCAGGTCTGGAGCAGAGCCCAGGCGCAGTTAATCAGGGGATGGCCCCACAGCTGGCCCTGCCCTCAGGCCTGGTCTCGGCCGTGGGGAGCCGTGCGTCAAGCCTGGGGCCACCCCAAAGGGCCCTCAGAGGTGCCAAGGTCGGGCCCTGCAAGGCACCGGGTTGGGGACTTGCTGAGAGCCCTGATGCATTCACAGCAGCATTCTGCATTGCCCTAATTGCCTCCACCCTCATTAACTGAGCCGAGAGCTGGGGTAGCTCAGCAGAATCCAGCCTAATGAGGTGCCTTCAGAGGACACCCTGGGTGCCTGGAGCAGAGGGATTGCTGCTGCGGCTGGCACCCGGGCGCTCCGCTGCCTGCGGTCCTTGCGTGCTGCTCCTGCCCTCTGCTCCGGGCCCCCGCACTCCCCCCCCGCGCCCGCGGCCGGGTCAGGATCTCAGCAGCGGGCACACGCACCAGCCCCCTGGCAGCTTCCCAGGAGCCGCAGTGCCGCAGCTCTCCTCCCACGCAGCCCGGCTGCCGGCCGACGCGCAGGAGGAGGGGGGGAGATGCTGCAGGAGCACGCGGTGACACCCTGCCAAGGCACCCTGCTCGGCTGGGACAGGCTGGTCCGAGCTGGGGCTGCTGCAGATGCCAAAGGGATGAGTTGCCCTTGCCCGTGCTTCTGCCCCAGGGCGCCCCACAGCCAGGTCCAGACCTCAGCAGCGGGTGCAAGCCCAGAGCCAGGAGGGCTCGTGCCGGATCATGGCTCTCTCCCGAAGCCGCCATCCTCAGACACGCTTCCTCCTTCCCCCGCAGCAGTGCCCCGGGGGGAGGCAGGCACCTCAGCCCCGCTTCCCTTACCTCTGAGCCAAAGCATCCTCAGGGTCCCCAGAGCACCCAGGAGGCTTGGGCTGTGGAACCCCCACAATTCATTAGTCACTGAAAACATTTATTGACTAATTAGGAACAGGCAATCTGTCCACTTGGGCTGTGCCTCTACCAGGATCAGGCAGGCTGCCAAGTGGCTACAAATGAGGGCTGCTAATTACCAGTAATTCCCCTGGCCTGGCCCTGCAGGCAGCACCAGTGCCTGCCCAGGGGTGCAATAAAGGTGCCGCTCTCTCCTTCCCTGATCTAACAGCCACAGGACAGTGGAAAAGCCCAAGAATTAAGGATTTGGTGCAAAGCCGGGGGCCCAGGCTGGATGGGGCCAGGTTTTGTGCCCTTGCTGCTGTTCTTCCTTACCTGCACCTCTCACAATCTCCCTTAGCTCCATCCCAGCCCTGCTCCTCAGTATTAAAGGACATTGGGGGAGCATTTAACACTATCCTGGCCTAAGCCCACTTCTTCCAGCCTAGTGACAGCTTGGTTATTCCTAGATGTCTCTCTGGTGAGGTTATATCCAGGGTCACTCACTACCAGGGGCCATCAACACTTCAAGCCCAGCATTCACACTGAGCTCTGCCTCCCCCAAAACCTGGCACTCGCACAGACACGCTGCCAGTTTTGGTGTCCTGGAGCAGTGTCCCCACTGCTGGAGAGAGGACAGAGGCAGGACCTCCCCAGCAGCACAGAGGGAGAGCAGCCAGGCCAGCCAGCAAATGGTTTTAATTCCCGAGGATTTCTCACATCCCTAAAATAGGACAAGTTACCTGACACTCCTGAAACAGCTCGCGGCGCAGCCAAGGACAAAGGCTGCTGCTCTCCCCAAGCACTAACACAGCAGAAAGGGTCACTGCACCACACCTTCCTTCAAGGGGGGGCCAAGGGCTCTTTTCCAGGGACCTCCTGGGCATGGGAGGATGCCATCTCCTGCTGCTCTTGACTTGGGAGAGAGGCAACATTTTGCAGACAGCAGTTTGTATCTTCATGTGGGCTATAAATGACCGTCACATATTCCTAGCTGCGTGGCCCCACGTATCGGCCATCACGTACCCTGGTAGATGGGGTCTGATCTTTTGGGACATCAGAGAGCTGAGAAAAAGCACCCCAGATCCAATGCAAACACTCCTGCCTTCGTGCATCTTTGGGCAAGCCTTTAGGTGTCCACCCAGGGGTTGCTTCTGACCCTACCTGTTCTGTCGCTTCTCTCTTCAGGGCAGAAGTGTGAACTCTGGCTCTGCGGATGTGTCTTTACTTTGGCAGATGTCTTGTTAGGAGCAACCTTGCACCGCCTCAAGTTTCTGGGACTCTCTAAGAAATACTGGGAAGATGGCAGCAGACCCAACCTACAGTCCTTCTTCGACAGGATACAGAAACGCTTCGCCTTCAGGAAAGTTTTGGGAGATATACACACCACGCTCCTCTCCGCAGTGGTACCCAATGCCTTCCGGCTGGTCAAGCGGAAACCTCCCTCTTTCTTCGGAGCCTCCTTCCTGATGGGATCTCTGGGGGGAATGGGATATTTTGCTTATTGGTACTTAAAGAAAAAATATATCTAGTGCTGGCTGCCTGGTGTTTAGTTTGGTGTCTGTGCTGTGTGAAATTATGATGAAGCCTCAGTAACTGTAATGAAATTTGAAGCAAGGTAATGAATAATTATATTGTTTAATGTAACATTCCATAGTCTAGAAGTAGAAACGTATACTGCAAGGAAATAAGACAACAACAACAACAAAATGCGTCAACTTGTAAATGCCTTTTTTTAGGTTTAAGTATTCAACTCCAGCGAGAGGCTCAGGGGTTCACGGGCTCAGCCGTTCTCACAGGGAAGCAACGCCGCCTCCGGCACCGGCCGGCTCCAATGGGAGAGACGGGAACCCCAGGAAGCTTCCTGACGCCCAAGTCCAACAATGGGACTCGGATACTCGGTCCTGTGCATTTGTTTCCGAATTGTTCATTCGCCACATTCCACACATGCAGGTAGCGGGGACTTTCTTCTTCTAGAAGGCGTTGTGCTGTCGTGCTCGGAGGCTTTCCTGGGAGCAGGGTGCAGTAGTTGGTCACAGTCAAGGTGGATTTGTGTTCTTCAAGTATCCATTTTTTAAATTATTTTGATTAAAAGGGATATTTTTTATTGAGCTGCTCTTAGAATGTATCCACTTTCTACGTCTGGTTTTGGTGGGCTTTTTTTTTTAAAGAATTTAATGTCTGTCTTTAACAGCCGCACTTTTTTCCTGAGATAAATAATTTTGACTTCCATCATGAATTTTGGCACATGGAGGAGATTATTGTTTTAAGCCTTTTGGCTCTGTCTTGTGTTCTGTTTCACGGATTTGCAAAGCATCTTTCACCGACTGAGCACATCTGGACTCTGAAAAAGTACAACCATTTTCAGGACTTTTCAGCATTTTCCTGAAGGCACTTTGGCTTTCTTTTCCATTGGGGGCTCTTTTCTGTCATTTCCTTGCTGTGTGTTTTCTTAGAGACACTTTGCACAGAATCATGTTGATGACTTTCTTGTGCCTTTTGCATGTTGGAAAGAATAACAGGCCTCACTGCTACTCATGCTTTGACAACTGAGATCCTCAATAAACCATATGGGAGGAGTAACGGCGTCACATTTCTAACTGTTCAACACCCTTCTAGTCTTCTTTCAAAGTGTGCCCGTGGGCAGAGGGATGTGCAGGTGGTTTGTGCTTTTTCTCATGTACTGCACTGGTATAAAACTTGCACGGAAGCAATACGTAGCCCTCTTCCGAGGCACTCATTTCTGTAAGCGCTCGGCCTGCTAGGATCTCCTCTGGCTGGTTTTCCGGGCACTCCAGTGCTCCCTAGCGAGTCACGCTGCATCTCGAGGCTCGGGAACGTATGCCAAGCGTAGCTGAAGCAATACCAATTGCATTTGCATCCAACTCAAAAATTAGCTCTATGTATGTGGAAGCAGCAGGATTTCCCAGGAGCTTTGGTTCTCGATACAACCTGACAGCCATGGAGCTGGGAATATTTAGCAGGAATTACAAGGGATGAGCACATAGCGATTAGACAGTGCAAAATGCACAAATTTATGCCATGCTTGTCACAATTGTGTAGGCTGGTCTGACACAGTTCTGGAATACAAGGACCTGTGTAGCTGCACAGGTGCTGTGTTATCCCTGTTACCCCCAGTGATTAGGGCCACGCTTAGAACTGGTGTGCGAGAACCCAGATCCACCTCCTGTCCGTGCAGAGCAGGCGCCTACATCGCAGGCACATGTTTCCCCAAATATAGTTACATACTTGCTTCGTGGTATCAATGACTTTCGAAGAAACAGCTATTTTGCTTCTTTTTTAATCGGGAGACAAGAGGGTCCCCTGAGGTCACCCCTTTTGGCGAATCTGAAAGACATAAGAACACACATGATGACCCATAGCTCACCTGGTCCATCAGCTGACACTGAACTCCCCAAAAGGATTTGTAAAAATACACCGACATGAAACCCTCACCAGGATTTCATCCTTTTACCTTTGTCCATTGTCCTGCACACACATTCCCTGGTGATCTCCCAGAGCTGACAACACGCACGCACCGGGTGTAGAAAGGAATATTAAGAGAGGTACAAAGCCAGGAAACCCAGGGAGAATGAGAGCAAACACTTGCTCAGTTCCCAGGATTTCACCCCAAGAATGAGGCAGAAGGAAGCTGCTTAGAAGACTGCTGCTGGTCACTTTGCTTTTCTTTTTCTCAAACCAAAAATAAAGTTGCAATCAAGGAGCAAATCAGAACTCTAAATACTGGAGAAAATAGGGGTTTGGTTTGGTTTGGAGCACACTGTTACAATGCAACTATTATAAGGAAGCCGGACAGAGCCAGCAGCTGGAACAAGGCACGGGACAGGGCAGACAAACACGCCAGAGCTGTCAGTTGTGTCCCTTCGTGGGCTGCTGGGAGGCCACAGACAGCTGTAGTGATGAATTCTTTACTGGGCCTCAGGTAGGACTGTTCACTAGCAAGCCTTTGTTTTGAACCAAATTAAAAAAAACCAATCAGTGAAGGCAGTGCCACTCCCTGTCGCTGAGCCTTGTTTCCCTGCTGTGGTAGTGACAAAATCCCAGGACTCTGCTCCAGGGAAAAGCACTCTGCGAGAGCGATAAAAGACAATTACTGTGACAGGCAGAGGCTGGGTTGATGTTCAAGACCGTGCTGAAACGAACCAGGCGATGAATGTCATCACCCCAATCAATCCAGATGAGCGAGCTACTATAAGCAGCCCTGTGCCGATTACAGGCTGTCATCATAAAAAGTCGCTCTTGCTCTAGCTGATCTGAACCTGATCAGGCTTTTTCCGCTCTAGTTCCATTTAAAAGGGGAGACCACCGTGCTACACAGCCGTAAGCCAGGCATTGGCCCGATGTTTGCTGCCCAAGGCGCTTTCGGTACACAGAAATATGAAAGTGATAGCAGAAATCTGATTTCTCACTCCAGGACTTTACACTTTGCCCTCAGCGAGGTGTGGGGTAACGGCAGCACCCAAGGGGTAAGGCTGGAAGGTGAAGCATCTCAGAGATGCTATCTGGAGCAATGTTTGCTCTGGGACACGTTACAATTCGCTGCTGGGCAGTTCTCTAGCAAACTGCCATCACTGCAGCGCAGGCTTGGACAGTGGAGGGAATGGCTTGTGCTGTATCTTGCACCAAATACTTCTGTGTACGTGACACGACCCCACCTAGGGCCCTTCTTCAGCTTTATCCTGTATATACTTATTTACCCAAGCAAATATTTAGTCTTCAAACTCTCTGGGTTTTAGAGGTAAATATGCTTTTAGGCACTTCAGGGCCTATATCTGTGTCAAAATGCTGAACCTGCAATCATCAGAGGGGAGAAAATCAGGGGCTACTTGTCAAGTCCAAGCCCTTCCGAGCACCTCCGAGATGGAGCTTCATGACACGGAGCGAGCTGTGGGTATCCAGGACTCGAGGAGCAGTCACTCCTCGTCCCTCCCACACCTCCAGTTTAACAGCCTCCCGATGGTCAGATTTGTAGAACTACAGCTTCTCAAGTCTTTTTACTCCTAGGGGTTTTGCTCAAAAGACGCGATTATGAAAACTGAAAACGTTCGTGTCAGTCTCGCAGCTGGCTGGCAGCCTTCTCCTGTGCTTGTCAAGGAAGGGAGCAGACCTCGCCATGCACAATAAAGGATTCCAAAACCAGGCTTGTGAGAGGACAGGGAACACGCCACATGCCTGCCACAGGTTGCCAAAGAAACCGAGATCTAGAGCTGCTTAAGAATTCCTACTGACCATCTCGTGGCCCTCTCAGAAATTAATTGCCAAGTCTTGCTCTGTTTCTGAATGAAAAAAACAGCCTCATCAGCCAACTGCAATTTCAGTATCCTGGCTAAGAAGGAAAGGCGGATGGTGATGGAAAAGCAATAAGAAACTTTCTGCTATGAAAGTAAATGAAGGACTTCTCCATCTGAGAACGGCAAATAGAAAACATTAAATCTTGTGAAAACATTTAACCTCAGGTTGCGTTTTGTGGCAGTCACTGCCATCATTAAGATTAAAGTCCAAACCACTCAGACTGGATCCCCAATGTGGGCAATGACAGCAACCAAATCTCTCAAGTTCCCGAGAGATACATGGGATCAAAGTAATATGGATAACATAACAGTATTTTGACATGGCCAGGAATAATATAAAATTTGATAATATGGGATTAAAAACTAAACCAAAGAACCAGGAAACAACACACAACCTAAGAGCTAACTACTGTAACTCCACACCTGCAGTTACCTGTGGAATTGTGGAGGGTAGGAGGATAATTTCACACCTGTTCACGCCACCAGTGAAGCTCCTCTTACTACACGAGTCTGTAGAAAAGCTGCTTTTGCCTTGGTAGGACAGAATAAGGTCCTCAGCCCACGTTCAGCAGGCAGCGCCCAGGCAAAAGTTCAAACCCACAGGTATGAATGGGAACAAAAGCATCTGCTAAGTACTGTGGGAACAGGGACAGATTTCATATCCCTAAAGGATTTCCTAGAGCATGGCTTCAGCGATAAATTAGGAGGGTTTCAGACCAAGCCGTTTTTGATACTGGATCTAAGATTTTAAGCAGTAGTGAAAAAACACTGGAACTTATATTCTCAGATAAAACACATTCACAACAAATTTCCTATTTTTCCCCTCCTGCTGATTTCCAAATGACATATTTACTATCATTGTCTTTCGCTCTCCATTTTACACGCTTTCCTCTGAAGGATTAAACAGAGAGAAAGGAGCGTGCTTTAAATGCATCACAGCGAAAGGAAGAATACCACACATGCCATAAATAATTCAGACGAACCATTGCTTTGTCAGAACCCAGCTGTCTATCGCTGCAGCGAAGGCAAGCAGAGGCTGTGGACTGCGGTAACCTGCGTGCTGCAGGCCAAGGCTCTACCTGCAGACAGCAGCTGCCAAAGCAGATTCTATTTCCACGCGACTTTGATGCTGAAGAGCGTCAATGAGCAAAGTGTCAACCTCCACCCGCTCTTTGGGAGCTCGCAGCAGTTTTTTCTTCCCTTTTGTCTCTCTCCTCTGCACAACGATCTGCTTTCAGCATTTTTTTTTTCTTTATCCCTCTTGGCTGTCCTACATCTCTCCTCTCTCCTGGACTTCCCTGCCGCAGACGGCCGGGGACGCATGACCATTTTCAGAGACACCTCTGTTGTCAGGAGCCCATGGGTTGTGAAGCTCTGCATCAGCGGACACAGCACCTCCCATTTCCACCTTCTGAGAAAGAACAGCGAAATGAGGGAGATGGAGTCTTGCCAAAGAGCTCTTAACTAACAGCACAGACCAACGACACCTTAGGAAGCCTTTCTTTAAAAACAACAACATCCAGCCCTCTAATTGCCTTGTGTCTTTGCCTTTTCCCACCAGCACCTCCTCTTTCCTGTGACCTAAATCCTTTTCAGCTCCAGGACAGTGATCCAAATAGAGTTACTGTGCCATCAGAAGTGAGTGTAACCAGGCTTCAGGGTGTTTTATAACACTGCAGGCACTTCTTGACATAGAACTAAGTATTCTACATAGTTAAGCGCTGTTTCACACACGCTCTTTCCACCACAAGGTCACGTCACACTGCTGCAAGCCTCCTGGAACACTCTTCTATTTTTGCTTACCAAAAGCAATTTATTTCCATTCCGTGCCCTCGGAGCCATCCATGACAGAACAGCAACAGGGAGCATCCTTGGCCACAAGCAAAAAAAACAAAACAAAACCCCAAACCAAACAAAATAGAACAAAAACCACTGTGGCATAAATTTTCCTCTTAACTTCCAAATCACAACAATCAACTGAAAAAAAAAAAAAAAAAGGTCTTAAAAAACTCAAACCTCTATCACTCCCATCCTTCTAAAAGCCAAACCAGCCAGGTCAGGCTATGGCAAAGCTAGAGCAACAGTGCACAGTGCTGGGAAGAGCCGTGGTCTAGAACGACTCTATCAAGCACATACTAAATCCACACTCACCTTCCCTCGTCTGCAAAACACAGCACAGACCTTGAGTGCCATTCCGAATTGGCACAATCCTCCTGGGTTTGGGTGCAACAATTCACGCATCTGGATATAAGGCTAATAGGCTGTCTGGGCTTAGCATCATCTTTATTTTCAATTAATTTTGCCTGGCTTTCTCCATCACAGTCAACTATTTTGAGCCACAACCTATTTAGCTGAATTTTCCCCAGCACTGAGTCATGCTGTTCAGCCTGTCACTGACAGAGTCCTGGTGCGTGTAACCCCTCGGCACTGCTCTCCCCCCCCAGTCCCCACGAGACGGGGAAGGCTCCGCAGAACAGAGGCAGCGCAGGATTCAGGGAAGAGATTGCAGAACAGAGCTGACATTTAGGATAAGCCTATTTATTGCTCTAAGATCAACAACGCTTCCCACAGATCAAATGCATTAAACTGCATGACTGAGGGAATATATGACCTAAAACTGCAAAATGAACCCAGACTGGACATGGAAAAAGGCTTCAGAGATATGAGACGAAAAATAATCATCATTTGTATTTACTTTTGTTCCACACACTTCTTTCTTCAGCCTTAACCCACTGGGGAGACGCACAGTACAACTGCAGATCTTCTACCATTGGATACACTGTCAGGAAAAGCACAATTGAGAAAGGGCATTTTTCTGAGCACTTCTTTCCCTTGATATTCAACTCTCCTGAAAGGCTGGTAAAGATCTTCACCTACTGCTTACTTTGTGTGCCACAATATAGTTCCAGAGCTTTACAGAAAAGTTGTTCAGCTTGTTACAAGGCATTGCTTGTGTTTGTGATGGCCAGAGGGTAGTTTAAAAAAAAAAAAAATCTTACTACATAATTGCCTGAAATTTGAGGGACAGTACTCAATCCTGGTAGTCATTTCCACTTCATCTTTCCCAACTTGTAACCTCTATGTTCTCACTGTACACTTTGTTTAAGCACTGAAGTACCCTTCTCACTTTCACATGAATTAACAATTTCCTGCTAAACACCTGGGTGAAACTACTCTTTACGGAAACGCAGTGCGTGCTCCCCAGGAAAGGGACACAGCTAACCCTACCAAGGCACCAAGTGGCACTGTCACGTCACTGCCTCTTCCCTTCCATGCGTTCCCACACAACAGGCGGAGTCCTGCTTCAGCAAATGCAGCATGTGCTTTTTTCCAGGTGAACACCGCAACAGACCAACTCGTTTTAACAACAATTAGTTATGAGTTCAGCCACAACAGCCTTTTTTGCTAGCATTAAGTAACTTTCATCTCTAGCTTTGGCAAAATATTTAAAAGAGGGGAAGACAAAATATAGAGAAAGCAGAGGTAAAGAGCATTTATTACTAATCTGCGCTTCAGGAAGCGAGACGAAGCTATGAAAAGAAATAAACCCAGGAAAGAGGCTTCTGAGAGAACAAACGCAGGCTGATCAAAGGGAAACAGCTGGAAAAGGCTGATTGCAGAGAAGCTGCAGGGATCTGCTTTAAGCTACAGTGCAAAAACCAGATACTACTTCACTAAGAAAAGTGACCATAGACTTGTGTTCACAACTAAAGCCTGATTTCCCAATTTAACACATCACAGCAGACCCTACAGTTTCTTCCTTTAAAGTACACCATAGGGCATAACTGGGTGTTTCTCATTTCGCCATGGAAACAGGATTCTTCTTTTGCAGCTGCTCCATGACCCAAGTTTCAGTACACACAAATAATTTGGCAAACCAAGAATACCATACAGCACCACTGAAGCATTCACAGAGCAAGTTTGCTTTGAATAAAGACTCCGATGAAGAATCAAACCCTAGTTTCAAGTATGTTTAAAATCTGAACTGTTCAGACAGCTCTTACAAAAGAACTAAACTTTCCCGTTTGCCTGATCTCACCTCCAGTTACGCAAACATCTGAAAGTCAGAGGTAAGCGAAGAGTGAAATGAATCCTAATCCAGCTGATATTCCCACTGTGCTCTAGCTGAGGCTCCCTTCCTTGCTGGCCCCAGCAAAGGAAAATGTTTAAGCCACTAAGACCAAGCACTGCCTCAGCCACATCAGTCAGGCCCAACACTACTTCTGCGAATCTACCTTGATAGAGAGCCCACAAAACAGGCTAAACAAACACAGACAATGACAAATTAGCAAACATATGTTGCAATAAGTAATATGGCAGTAAGATGCTGGAGACAAACATTCCCTAAATCATTTTACAGACAGAGAAAGACAGCTCAGCAGGAATATGAGGAATACTTTAATGCAGAAAAGCAGAAGAGGGAGAAACCAAATGTTTCTTGCAATTACAGTTGTTGTCTTTTGGATATCACTACAAAGTGTGAACATTTATCTTTAAAATAAAGGTTTTTTTTTTAAAAAAAACTTGGAACAAATTAGTACTACCTGTTGCCAGTTGAAAGGATTTGTCCGTTTGTCAGAGGACATCAACTCCAGCTACTCACAGCACTGTTTCTCTTTGGCTGCAAATCTGTTGTAGAGAGGCCACATCTTTACTTTAATGATAAAAGTGTATTTGAGGTGCGAAGGAAGTCAGATAAAGGCGATGGCAAATACGTGAACAGAAAATTTGCAACCTTTCCAGTTAAAATACAAGGAAGCAGAGGATTACTCTCAAATAAGAGTCAAAAAGTGCACAGAAAAGGTCTGGAGCACAAGAGAACCTTCTAAGCCAACAGCTGGCACACAGTCTCTGGGTACTGCGAAAGACACGTGCGCCAAGATTCCCACACTCGTGAGCAGTATTACAGCCCACGAGAACTTTCCCCGTACATTTCAATGGATTAGGCTTTCACTTTGCTGCAATAAGCAGTTGTCCATATCCACAAAATCAACTGCCTGATGTAACAGGCACATGTTAGGAAACTTGCTTTTGTCAGGCATGGCTTTTTTGTTCTGTCTTTGTTTTGTTTCTTTTTGCAGTCCGCACTTTTGAGAATCTGTACTATATTAACTCATTCAAATACTGCAAAATCATCAATGTCAGTTTGATCATGCATCTCAGTAGTCCCAAAAACACTGCAAGGCTGGATAATTCAGGGAAGTGAGGAAGAGCAGCAGCATCTTTACAGATGTCAGAAACAGATTCTCAAAGACACAAACGCTGATGAAGTTTACAAATGTTTTTCTTTCATTGTTTAAATAAAAGTTCTGAGAACATCCACATCCCACATTATTGCCATAATAAAAAGTTTGTATGACACTGGTTAGAAATGGACAGAAATATCCATACAGTGATTGCACAAAACATCTGTGGAACTGAAGATAACTTCAGCAAGTCAGTTGGTTTAAATGAATAGCATTTCCTGTTCCAAGGTCTTGTCTACATAGCCAAGTTACATAAAGATAACCTAAAATAGAAATTTAAACCTAATGAAATTAATCAGAAAACCTGCTGGGTATATAATCCTTTTTCACGGTGAAAGTGGCTTGCGGTCTAGCTTAACTCTATTAGGAGCAGGCTTACATTACATCAGAAGAATGTCTGCAAATGAATTTGCATCGTTTAAACAAATTTAGTCAAACCCAGTATGAGTTAATCAGTGCATATCTTCCAGAGTCAGTTTAAAAGGCAATTCAATGCAAAAACAAAACAAGCAGCTTTACAGAAAATACATAACCTCCTGAAACAGACTCTTTCTGTGAGGTGATTTGTACTTCCTAAGGATGCACAGCTCCCACTTGCCACTGAATTCAGTGGAAGTTCAAATGAATTAAGCCCTCCTCAGAGGCAGACCACAAGTCTGGAATTAACACTGCTGTATTTATTGCAAATACCACCACTCTCGTGCTGGAAGAGAGCCGTTGAGATGGCAAAAAGAAATGTGCCGAGATTAGACTCCAGTGCATCACACTGCGCAGCATTCACGTTGGAGTCAGACGCTACAGACGGACCAAGTCCGCTCCCAGGTCAGCAGACACTACCTACAGCCTCGCCCACAGACCTTCTGGCTGTCTTGCCGTCCTGGTTTTGGCCAGGACAGGGTTAATTTTCACCGGACTCCAGGAAGGGGCACAGTCGGGGGGTGGGGGCTGACCCCACCTGGCCAAACAGAGCTGGGTATTCCCTACCATGGGACGTCACGCTGGGTTCCGGTGGGGGGGGGGCGGTGCGGCGGGAACTCTCTCACAGCTCGGGAGCATGCGGTGCCGGTGCGGTCCGAGAGAGCGGGTCTGTTTTTGTCGTGTTTTCTCCTTATCTGTATCGTTGTTCCTGTTTCCCTCTGTTTGCTGTTCTGTTAAACTGCCCTTATCCCGACCCACCAGTTTCTGCCTCTTTCTTTTCATTCTCCTCCGCACGCCGGCGGGGGGAGGGGCGGCCGC
>Ga0065711_1033773_pt1 | contig 24857 bp, 19 predicted proteins | sample Hoacrofraction12_FD_59098 | JGI IMG/M metagenome (GOLD analysis project Ga0065711, IMG submission 59098) | Hoatzin crop microbial communities from Cojedes, Venezuela - Epithelial fraction 12 v2 (version 2) | ecosystem: Host-associated > Birds > Digestive system > Esophagus > Crop | place...
CCAGGATGCCATTGGCCTTCTTGGCAGCCAGGGCACACTGCTGGCTCATGGTTAACCTGTCGTCCACCAGGACACCCAGGTCCCTCTCCACAGAGCTGCTCTCCAGCAGGTCCACCCCAAGCCTGTACTGTCCAAGGAACTGGTTTCTCGGGGGGGAACAGAACCATTCTAGATGAACATTATCTAGGTAAAATTAATTGTTGCAGCTTATCTACAGATCCAAAAGCAAATTCAGACTATCCAGGGCTTAAAACTTTCTCCTTTATTCACATTTACTTCAAGGTGGTGCTTTAAAGACAAGTTGTTTAAGCAGCTTGATATGCAAGCCTGGCCCACATCACTGGTAAGGTTGATCAACAGTGCAAGGCTTGGGTTTTTTCTGAGGGGTTTGTTTTAGTTAGGTTTTTTTTTGTTTTGTCACCTTTCACTTGGTGATATACTCAGGTCTTGGCACAAGCCATAGCAGAAGAAGTTAGTCACAATACCATTAAAAATCTGAATGTTTCAGAAGTAACAAACTTAGGAGAAGTTGGCAGCTCTGACCTGCAACGTAAAGACGTTCCTGCCCAGATTTATGTGGGCGATGAGCGCATGCGTAACATCATCGATGTCCACTTCAAATGGACAAAGCCTGGCGATTGTTACTCTGCTCTGTAACAAACCGGTCTCTTCTCTTTAAAGCCTACAGTTCTGTCACCACTGCTCTTGTATTCAAAAGCAGGATTCTGTTTGTTTACAAAGCAAAGTGAGGCTTTTGGTCATTTGAAATAAATGTTACTGTGATGAAAGAAAAAGGTGCTCAGATGTCTTAGGGCTGACCAGAAAACAAAAACCTGCAAGCAAAACCCAAGCTATCATTTTATCCCTGATCGACCCCACGTCTTTTTCATTCGGGCTTAGCTGCAGAAGGACTCCGGGGTCCTATTTCTCTGCATTTCTGTACATTTTTACGTCATTTATAGCTATGTAACCGCAGTTGTTGAACGATGAACCTCAAGTGGTAAGGTTTCATAATTCAAGTAGAACTGGCTCCATCAGGCAGTGGGGAAAAAGGGCTGCCTTTTTCTCAGCAACGATCTGTGCGAGGGCTATGAACAGGAGTACTGGAGCATCGGCATAAATAAAAACTAGTTCCCAGAATTTCATTTGTAGCACCTGATGCCGGCTGTTTCAAGGCAGCGACAGCACAGCTTCTACCTGGCAAGACGTCATGGTAACACCCTTCACTGCGCTGCTGCTGTTCCTCCATGCCTGGGCACCGGTGAAAGGTGGCATTACTGGACCACAGCCTGGAGGAAGCAGAAATGGCAACAGAAAAAGATTTTTAAAGGGAATATAGGAAGAAAGGAAAGGGGAAAGGGAACTTGTTATTTACTCCCTCTTTTAAAAAATAGTGTGACCTATTATCAGGCAGAGCCCAGGTGCAGAGTGGAGATTTAGATGCCACTTGTTAACATTGGTCTTCAAAAATGGTTTACAGCTCCCTCAATTTTTCCACCTTTGTATTGTAGCATTTGAGACCTAAAAATTAATGAAAAAGGGAAAACCCACAAAACTCTAATGCAGGGTGCACTTCAGGGAGCTATGGGAAACTCCAGCACCCCACTTTAGCTGTTGCCCACCCAAGGGAGGAGCACACACTGACAAGACAGCGCAGGGCACTGCAGGTGCAGGATGTCTCTAGAGCCACCAAACCCCTCTCTCTGGTGCTTCCCAAGCCCTTGACCTGCTGTTCCCATGACTCAGGAGCCAACACCTGGCACGTACACAAATTACAACACACAGAACAGCAACCAGGGATTTAAATATAAACAATTTCTCACCCTCCAAAGCAACCAAACCAGATACTCACCAGCAGTCCAACCTTCCTATTTTCTTTATCAATAGTGAAATCCTCTTCATTCAGAAACAACCATCTTCAGTTTCTATTCCAAGTAGCAGAGCAACTGATACGCAAACAGGTGAGTGCTAAATTAATCTGCTGCGCCAGCCACTGCACCAGCACAGGTCACAACCAGTCAAGGGATCCAGTTTCAAAGCCTGTGGCGGGTCGTGGGCCAGCGGAAGCTGAGCGTGTCACAGGGATAAAGCATTGCTGGGAAGGGAAAGGAGAACCAGCAGTTACCACTGGCATGGCAAGTCATCAGGTTTGCTGTAGAACACCCATAGCTCATCTCCATCTCAGCCACCTTACAGAAAACCGGTGAGGGCTCCGGGATGTCAGGCAGTTCACGAGCAGCAATAAGAAGAATTAATTCAAGTGAAAGGAACCAAAATTAAGAGTGCTGTGTCTGCTGTGCACGGGACTTTCTGTTCTCTGCTGAAAGCCTGCAGGGCAGCTGGGGTCTCTCTTCAGGCCTCCTAAAGGGACCAATCCTTTTAGCTCACCCGCTAAGCTAATTCCCGCAGGCAGCAAAGGGCAGGAGCTGTGCCTGGCGCCCAGGTGACAGCACTCAGAAATTATGTTTGCGTTCATCTTTGAAACTGTGAGACTGGCCTGCAAAAGGTGTGGGCCCTCAGCCCACACCACGTTCCGGGCTGGAGGAATGGCTGGGGTGCCAAACACCCACCCCCCCACCCCCACGGAGCACAGGCACGGGCAGCTGCCGTGCCCTCGCTGCTCCGGCACACCGCAGGCTCCAGCACACCGGGTCTCCCCTGCAAGCCTTCCCAGCCCTTCTGCATCAGGGGAGGGAAATCAGACCTTGAGAAGGGCAAGTAAAGGCTACATAAACGGATCGGGGAGGCAGCCGAAACTTGAGGAACTCGAGCACAGCCTTGGCCTGGCAGAGCTGCGCTGTCCCGCTCTCACAGAGGATAGGCAGTGTGATCTGTAGCACGAGGCGCAGAGCTCTCCATGGCTATGCCAAGAATCCAACAAGCCGCAGGGCTCCCCTTACAGTATCTGCGCGAGGGCTGCGGCATACCCGACATCTCACAGCAGGCAGAGCCCCGTCCAGGAGACCAGTAACAGAACGACGAGGTGACCCCAGCTCTTCCCAGCTATCTGTTTCTCTCACTCATAAGCATGCTCACATGCCAAATAAGAAGTGAAGCAACGTGTCAAAGGCCATCAGCTCTCCTGTCAGCCTGAGAATTCCTTGCAGGACCTCAGAGGTGTAGCCTCTCCAGCCAGAAATTCAGCTCAGAAGCATTTGTCACCCTGCTTTTTCTCCGCGTTTGATACAAGGAAGACCAAGATGATACACAGATAGCATTCATTTGGGAGCTGGCTGTGAGGCTTCCAAATGCTGGGCACAACCGTCTCAGATAACAGTGGATTCTAAGAGAAAGACAGAAGAGCTCCTCGAGCTCTCATCTCAGGTTCCCTTTCCCCAGAAACAAGCTTGCGTGATGGATCCTCCCCTCCCACCTTGAGAGCCTTAAGCCTTACGCAGGGGCTTTCAGCTTAGGGCTTTCAAGGACCCTCGCTGTAGCTTTCCACAGCATGTGTTTTCTCCATGCTTGTTCCTCAATATTTGAACTTCTTAGAGCTTCTATTCAGTTTACTTCACTGTGCAATCAGAATCTCCCTAAAGAATTCTTGGTCACATCTCCACAACCAGCTCCTTGTCCATCACTTTACCCAAAGAAGAAACTGACGGGTGAGAGCACAGCCCTGCCATAAAGCACCCATGATGCAGTCTCAGGCACGCTCCAGTAACAAGGCTGTGTGCAGGTGGGCACTGGAATCGGCCAGCTCACGGCCAAAGTTCGCTACACAGCTATCGGGACAATTTGGCCTGTAGCATTAGTGCAGTATTTCCAGTTTCTTTTGACAGAGAATGTAGATTCGCCCCAGTTCTGCTTATTTGTCATTATTTAAACACCAGCATTGTGCAGAGGAACAAGGCTGACCTTTTGTCCTGAAAACAGGCTCAAATGGAGCATTTTATTTTCAGCTTGATGGCACAAATGCACTGAAAATGCTAAACTCAGCTTGGCAACCCGCCTGACTAACACCATGGCACTAAGGATGAATTTTGTTCTGGCTGCAGGGAGTGCGTACACTCAGCAACGCTCCTTATCTTAGGTAGATTGGTGGTTTTGCAGTGCATCAAAGCTACTGCATCTAATACCTGTCGTTTGCATTCCTATCACTCTTCTGGTTGAGGTGGTTGTGGAACAGTTCCTTCTGCCCTTTAAAACCTAAGAGGAACTCGGGAAGAAGACAAATCCTTCGCCAACCATCTATGTTTGTTTCTGGTTTTGCTCAACAATTGCACTTTCCTTCTATTTCCTAATTACATTTTGATCCTGGCTACTGACACAGTGCAGTGTTTCCCCTCTCCTTACAAAAGGGAAAACAGGGCATGGCTACAGGAACCCGTGCCCTCCAGCAAGACGTGCAGTGCATCCACAGAAGGTGGCAGGGATCACTTTCTGGTTCCGGAGGACAGAGGAAGAACGAACCACCTTCCAGCAGCCTGGAAGGAACAAGTGCTCGGGCCCAGAGTCCCTCGGGGGTATTTCACCATAACAAGTGAAGTGGGATCTGCAGGCCAGTGGTCTCAAGCTGGCTGAGCCACTGTGTTGGATGTGATTTTCTCCTTAATCCTTCTGGAGCTGCTGTCGGGAACTGAATCAAACCCCGAGTTTAATAGACTTGTTTCTTGCCTATATGCTTCTCTTCTTCAAGCCAGAAGTCAACCCAAAAGACACTCTAGTCAGATTTACTGATTATCATAGCTGGCCTACCTCTGCAAGACAGCTTGCAGGACCACAAGAATCAGGATACAAAAATAATGTCTTATTTTTAGTGTGTCAGTGAAAGGATGGCTTAAACAGGAAAATTGAGGCAGTACAGTTCCCTATGATTTATAGTTTCAAATTGAATTGCTTATCCTAATTCAGGGAGAGAAGCACACATTTGGTGACTGATGGAATTTAAAGTGATGGAGACCTCCAGCTCCTGGTCATCAGGAGACAACTCAAATTTTTGAAATACAGAGTGAGCACTTGCTATTTCTGGAGGCTCAGAGACAGTCAGTTCAGAACAAATGTGTCTATTTCTATATTGCTGTGGGGCAGGAAACTCAATCAACGCTGATAAATCTGCTAAAATAATATCTTCCACATTATCAAACTACAAACAAACAATCTTCTAATTTCCTGAAGTCTTTTGCTAAAGATTTTGTGGATGGAAAGACATTTTCAGCTTCAATCAGTCGTGACTAGCACAGCACGCAGACAGAAGAAACCAGATACACACACACGCACATAAAGTATGCAGTTCTTTCAAATCACCGATTATCAGTATTAGCCAGGCTTGACACAGGCTTTCTTCATAGGTACTCAACACCAGTGAAAATTCTTCATTCGCCTCTGGGTATGATTAATTTGGGGTCTGTTCGTGGAAGGATTTGATGTCCTTCTAAATTTACATAAGGCACATGATTGTCATGTCAGAAATTGCTAGTAATAATAATAATAATCTGAGCCTCGTCTGCAAGCCCTCCAAGTCTTTTCCGGTTGTTTTGTTTATTACAGCAGATATTTTAAATCCATAGAATAAGCAGGGCAGCAAATAACACTCATTTGGTATGTTGGGGATGGCAGATGTTTGGTTTAAACTTAGGTGTCTGGCTGAATGATTGTCACACAGATCAGTCTGGGAGATGCGGTGATTGATCAGAAATGGGACAGAAGTTTTCTAAGCTCTACCCTTTCTAGCTTCCACATCTATGTTGTGCCATTCTGCAAGTAGAGAGCCCAAGAACATGCATTTGCCCTGAGGTCCTTGCTTCAGAAAAGGTCCCAAAGAATGCCATGAAGTCAAATGTTACAACATGCCTTCAACCTTGTGCACCTTGGAAAGATAAAGAAGTTTTGTGGTAAAATAGTCCCAGACTCACTCGTGTCCTCACGCTTGATTTTTTCTTTGAATTAATCAGGCTAGTTTAAAACAGTTGTAATAACAACAGAACTAGCTTTTAAGTGTCAGAACCACCATTTCCCTAAGCATTATGTTCCACTGGAGGCACAGGACTGGCATCACTCAAACGCAAGTGCTGATAGCAGAAGGTTCAACTCAAGAGCCAGGCTGAGACAACGGGATATAGAGCAACATGGAATAACTTGCTAAGTTCAGAGCTGATGAGCATTCACCCATCACCCAGTCCTCACTCAACCCCAACCCTCCTGCAACACCATTCTCCTGTCAGTACCTGTACAAGTGACATTCCTGTCATACTCACAAATTGTGAACATCCGCAAGCCGTTCACAGGAGGTAAATTGGCAATGTTTCTGTGGCACTGGGCAGCTCCTGTCTTCATGCAGAGTCCAGCCTTCCAGGGGATGCTCATAAAAATAGTAGAGAGAGAGAACACGAATTTAGATGCTGTCATTGAGCCCTCAGGGAAAAGGCATGGGTGTAAAAGCATGCCATCGGATCCTAAACAGAGCAACTGTCACATGCAAAGCTTCCAGCCGGGTACCTAGCATTGCTGAGTTTCATGTAACTTTCACCTATCCACAGACATTCCGGATTTGAACCACCCTAACAGCTGAACGAGAGCTACTTCAGCTCCCCTGGCCAAGGCACGGGGCTGGGAACCTCTCTCAGCAGCTCGCCTAACTTTGTCTTGTACCGAGTCCTGGAGCTCTTGCCCAAGAAAGCTGCTGGCCGGCTGTGCCAAACCCAAGAACCAAGACGCTTCTCTGTCAGCCAGCTCCGGCCACCAGAGGCTCTGCTGGGGATTCTACAGGGGCTGGAAAGTAACAACTACAGCTTGGAGCAATTTGGATTTAGGGGAAATTAAGGTTTCTGTAGAGACCTTTGCCTCAGATCTAAAAGCAGTATAAACAAGTCTGATCAGAACTGCTGGGTGTTTTTGCTATGTGCCTAGGACCCCAGAAGTCGCACTTTCCTCTTCCGATTTTGAATCTATGTCAAGTAAGAGAGTTTGGCCCACACTGACCACTTCACAGACCGTCCCTCAGGATCTGGGAATTTATCAGACAAGTACACAGATAGCTGGTATGTTACTCGCTTACCTTAAACTGATTAATGCCATCAAACTGAGCACACCTGGAAGAGAAATTTTAATTAAAAGCTTGGTCATTTCTGCTAAGGCTAAGCGAACAGTGCATTAGGTGTTTAGCAAAGACAGGGGAAATGCAATGCCCAGCATGCAATGAGTTTCTCATGATGGTATGTGGTCTTAGCTGCACCAGGTGTGAATGCAGCAAGCCTTTTGCACCACCTCCCTTTTTGACTAAAGGTCAATTACAAAATGAAGGAAAATTTCAGTGTTAGTTATTGGTAGCAGCTCCAATGATAGTAAGTATTCAGTCAACTGTTTCCTTTCTCGGATGCTTTTGGAAAAGGTTTTTCAACTTTCAAAGCCTTTTTATCCCTCCTCCACTTCAAGGTTACAGGGCAATTGAATGTTCAACGCTAAAAATAGCTTTAGAAAATGCAAAACATTATAAACAATAATGACAGGATAGCGGCAGCAGGCGCAAGACTTGCCTGCCACAAAGATGACAGCTATTAGTATTTGACAGTACAAGTTTTATCTTCGTACTGAGATGCAGGACAGTACTTGCAGCACTTCAGAAGTGGGCTAACACCTTTGCGTACAGGCGCTCAAGTCCCAACCTAGATCTGCACATTAAAACTAAAGTTCACAGATTTTTCTTTTAATAATGGAACAACAAAAACTCATAGTTGCTTCAAATATTTATTTCCATGGCAAAAATAGACTATAATATATTCATTTCACATATATTACATTCAGTAATACAAGCTTTTCTGTCTATGAAACACAATTTGTACATTGTTTTACAAACCAATTTCAGTTTTACAAGAATTAAAGCTGTTTTGATTATACATTTTTACAGTATTGGTGGTAAGACAGCAAAAATAGACATGTTAACCACTAGCTTAGTGCCAGAAAATAATACTTCATGTTTGCTACTAAGCTAATTCCCATTTAAATCCTTGCATACCGGCTCAAATGGAAATGGAAGAAAATGGAGCCAGATCCTGCATTCCTCTGACATTAAGGACTCAATCCTACAAAATTGCTGAACGAATTTCAAACATCCGTTTGCTTGAACTGAATAAAGAGATTTCAGCAATGTGCAGGAGTGTACATACTTATTGATTTGCCAGGTCAAGCCTCTAAAATTTCCATCCAAGTTCCCCTGAGTAGCCATAAAGTGGACAGGTATGTTGGGTATTTCAAAGCAATTTTGAAAAGTCTCTTTGTGAAGACCATACACACCTTGTCTGTCAGAATTATCCAGGATTAGCAAGGTGGCAGACTGAAGGATTTTACATGGTTTTTCCTCATCAAGTTTCCTACCATTCTAAAATTAATGGCATTTGCAAAGTCTTTAAAGTATTTTAAAAGTCTCCTAATTTTTACCTAAATATTTCCAAACAGAAAAACAGCATTTAAATTCCCTTTATAAAGGTTAGGCACCTTCTGAAACTGTGCTCATAAAATTAATAATTTGGTAGTTTTGAGTGCTGCGTATCTGAACCAAAATAACTTTACACTATGTACAGACTTGCTCTCTAACTTACCACAGGCTGGATCTGTTGTAAACTCTATTCATTAGATTCTTTGCATTTGATTTCTATCTCTGTTCCCTAATTAGAGCTGAAGAATGGGCTTCTAAAGAACAAATACACTGGAGGTTATTTTTCACCACTGAGCACAGCATCTTGTGGAAAACAGAGAAGAATAGAGCCAAAGGCCGTTTAGCAACTGTTTTTCGAAATGCTCATTGAAGTTAACAAATCCTTCTTTTTTCAGCCCCTGATGACCTTAGAGTGACATGTGAGAGGCCAAGAGAATCCACCAAGTTAGCTGGTCCCCAACAGGATCTTACTAAGAATTTTTTTCTTTTTTTTTATTTTTTTTTTACAGACTTATTTGCAACAGCTGTTAAAAGTTTAAGATTTTTTCCCTTACCTTAGCCCAGTGTTAAAGATTCTCTGAAGTTTTAACATCACTGTATTGCAAATGCTACATTGCAACACAATTTCTAAGCACATGTTAAACTCCACATTTCAAGGGCCTGATTTTCAGCCCAGCCTTAACCTGGTGCAATTCACACCTGCTGTAAACACCTGGCTGCATTCATAAAGTATTTAGACTTTCAAATCATCTAACCTGCCTCCCCCAGAAATGATCACTGCAAAACTGCATGTATGCCTATTCCCCCTGCAGTTTGCATGTGTAAAACCAGAGACCATGGTTTGAAAAAGCTGACCTTTAATAAGTAAACAGAAACTGAGCTGACAGATTACATTACATACATTTGGAAAGGAAGATATGCAAAAATAACAGAGCCTCCGAAAAAAATATTTGGAGTTTCAAAACTCACATTTTAAAAAGCCAGTAAAAATAACACCTATGACAACATATTCACTTACCCTACCATGCCATGAAAAACATACCATATGAATCAAACCCTTCTAGCAGCTCTACTGTGGATACAAAATACTCCAAATCCTCCTCCAAATGCCTTCAACATTCCTCAGATCCTCACTCTCTACTTCCAACATTCTGTCCTTTCACAAGAGAATTTCTTCCGAACTATCTCAGCTACTTTCCATCTGAATGCTGTAGCTTCATCTATGCACATTCCAGCTGCATTCTTTTGGTTAATTCTTGTAATCTGTATTTAAATTTAAAGCAAACATGTGAGTATTCATTCTTTAAGGGCTCAAGCTCTCATTGGAAACAAGCCCATTTTAATGCCTACAATATCAGGAAGAACTGCAGGAATTTTACATCTTGCAGGACTGGAGTCCAGCTTTGCATGACTTTGCAGTATTGAAAAAAAAAAAAACCCCAAACCCTAAACACTAAAGCACAGAGTTCTTAATAATTGAAGTGTTGTTTCTTTTAAATTAATAATTTCAGCCAACTATTGAAATATAGTTATAAGTTCACTATTTTGAGTCCAGGGTTTTAGTAATGATACTGGTATTAAAACTGAGGTCTCATTACACAGCTAGCTTGTATGATAAACTATCCTGCAGTTCCCAAGTTTGGTCCAGAGGCCACCAAAATCTATGAGCCACTCAACTTTTAACAGCTGCTCCAACAAGAAAAATGTAGCAGCAGCCTTAGGTAGTCTTACTTATTAAATTTAAGAAGCTATTTTTGAAGACAATTGCTCCAAGTGTCACCCACTTAAAGGTACACAGGATTACAAGAGGAGCCAAAAACACATTTCTCAAAATGCCAAGAATTTTTTCAGTTTCACTACACATTTATTTTACTTTTATGCTATTACTTTATTTCACTTTTTTTTTCCTAAATTTTGTTGATAACTTAGAGCAGCTTTTCATCCACAGAAATTATAGGAAATGTGCCTTGCTCACCTGCTCTGAAGTAAATGTATTTCTAGATACAAACCATAGCACCCTGCACTTGTAGATTTTGCCGTTTACTTGTGCAAAAGGCACCACGATGAGAGCAATCCTAAAGCATAAAATTTTTCCTGCTTTTCCTGGGGGACAGCAGAAAAAGGAGAGCCCGGCTGTGCAGGCTGCAGAAAAGCTATGCAAAACTCTCCTGCGTGCCACGGAGCTTCTCCCTCGCAGAACAGGGCGAGGAGTGATTTGCAGCCCACAGCTAAGCCTGCTAAGTCAGTGATATCTCTGCAACGAACACAGCTCTGACTCATGTCCTTAGAGAAGAGTTGCTAGCCCAAGACTACAAAGATTCACTGGACAAATCATCTCTCATCAGAGCAACCAAGAAAGAAATCAAATGTGCAGAAGCCCTTATACCAATTCGTGGGTTCTTCTCCTGACTCTTCGCAGAATTTGATCCTAAAAAGCATTTTCCACCTAGCCCACCAAAGACTGTCAAATCTGTCTCTTGACAGTATATAGCACCTTTATTTATCCCTGAGAGCTCCGACATCCCTAGAGATCAGCATCATCTTTGCGTTTTACTGCAAGAATGCCTTCATACAACTTTTCTAACTAAAAAAACTCAGCTCAAATCTGGCACAATAATCTGGTTTCATCCCCATAAAAACAGAAGCACGTCTGTCAAAATGGATAGGCTTACAGTGGAATTTTAAGCTTCCCACAAATAAATCTACCTCCGACTCACACCGTGACTGGATTTGGACAGTGGATGTTCTTATAATGTCCAACACTTCATGAAGCACTCAGCACAACTACATGTAAAAAAGCATCCCTTTTCAAGACTCAGAACAAAGTGGCAAAACCAGAATTTTCTTTTAAAAGTTAACTGAAAAGCTAAACAATTGGTTTTGATATTAATTTTGTTACAGAAGGGTGTGAAGTTTATTTTTATTTGGTATCTTTAGAAGAGAAACTACTCATTTTCAATGCTCACTTGGAGCCATATGCTTACATACAAAAGCAATCCTGCTCTCTTCAGTAGGAAAACTCACATAAAGTCAAGCCTACTAAGGTGAAGTCTATTAATGCAAAAATGGACTGCTGATAGACAGAACTGAAAGCTGAAGTGGAAGAGGTAGCAGTGTTATGCTTAAAAAAATAAATCAAGACTGACTACCAGATTAGCGAGCAACCACCTCTGCAAGTGAACAGAACTTCTTTCAGCAAAACAGAAAAGCAAGCCAAAAGACACACCTTTCCTCACCCACCTCAGATAATCCCATAAATTTTGGATTAAATTGCTTGCTTTAACCACTCCTTTTAATGTCTCGCAGCTGATGTTCTGTCCCAGTAACTGCTGAACAGTTAAAAATTGTTGCTTGAAGTTGTGGTTGTATATAATTTCATTAAAAGCTGCATGTATCAGGTTATGAAGATCACAGTCCAAACTTTAGAAATGGAAATGGTACAAGCTACATTTTAGAGGATACCTTCCCGTTCAAAAAACATTTCTGAAGATAGAAGTGAACTGTGGCAAAAAGTAGCATTGTTGTCACAGCATGACAGATAGCTAAGTATGCTTGTTACTTTCAACAACAGAGATATGTCAAATGGTTTGTTCACAAGATTTATATATAAAGAATCAGTCTTCAGTAATTGATTTCCTCTGGACTTCCAGTTTTATAATTGGCAGTTAACACTTCCTAGGTGTTTTCTGGTTACAAAAAGAACAGTTTTTCCTCCCATCAGAAATATTCAGTCTTACTGAGAGTAGACCAATTCAGACTGCCTGAAAGCAGACCAAATGCACTAGATTAATACAGCGTACTTTAAAGTAATAAATTTTGTATAGAATGACATATTAGCACACTGTCATTTGGACCGTGTGTTTTTCTTTGTGGAAGTATTACAAGGAAATCTATTTATTATTCTTAATTAAGGTTTTGGGAGACTTTTATTGTTTTGAAGGGGTCTTAACTATTCATAATAGTTTCCAAACCCAAAAATAACAATTTCACCGGTGATAAAAATGACTTTCAGTTTCATTTCATTTTGCTAAGAAGGTATCAAGGGAAACGGACACTTAAAAATTTAAACATGCCTGCAGACTGGTCTACCACAGGGTTTTTCTGAAATTAAACCAGATATCTACAAACTAATACCTCACTTTTGAATGGGGATTTTCAACTCAGCATCTCAAAATACTTGAAAAAGCACGTAAAGTCACACCATCCCCATCTGAAAATGACAGACAGAAGATTATTTAGGGATACTGTCATTAGACCAGACCCATGGGACAAAACGGAAACTACCAAAGGTGTGGCTCATCTTCAGGTCCATGCCACAGCCACTGACTCAGCCACCTACACAGCTACTGAAATACCCACATCCCCAGCATTACCTCCAAGAGCTCTTACATTCTGCAGGTGTTCTCAAACAGCTTCTGCAGATATTCTTCACTGCAGTGCTGCACAGCATCAGCAAAATCTGTGCTAGTACTGACAAAATAATCTGGAGGATTCTACAGAAACTTCCAGTGCTTTAAGGGCTTTCTGGACTGGAAACATACACATTTTTAATGGTCATCTTTCAACTGTGTAAACCAGCAAACACAGCTGCCACAACTCCTTCATTATGTTTCATGTGATAATTTCCTTCGCCACTATGCACCTTCTTACGCCAATTTTGGTTCTCTCACTTCATCAGCTTAAAAGGCTGTTCCTAAAATAACAGATTAGTAATGATATATTACCATATGAAACAATGCATGATTATAGTTTCTATGTTTAACTACATAAATAACAGAGCGAAAAAAGTGCTTAAAACATTTGCATTCACTTTGATTTCAGCCAGTAAAATCAAACTGTCCTCTAAATATATGAATAATATTGAATATGTAACCTTCTCTCATCCATTTGTTACCAATAACCTTGTAGTTAGAATATTTTTCTGCTGCTCGTTGCCCACAACTCAATAGGTAAACATGCCTCTGCTCAAATGGAACTTTTTAGCAGTTAAACATCACCTTTCACCTCTCTGTTCTATTACATGGCACTACAACTATCAATAGCTTCCCCTAGTAATTTCTGCATGATTTTTGAAAAGTTAGTTCAAACATTGTCAGTCTTCTCCTCTGAAAATATTATGCTGTTTAAAAAGTTTTGGGTTGTGGTTTTTTTTTTTTTTTAATTAAAAAATGCTGAATATAAAAATAACTGTCCTTAAAGCCACAGCTTAAAATATCTAAGAGCTGATAATTTTGCTAAGTAAACCAGAGGAAACCAAAAGTTCATTTTAAAAAATATAGATGTATTGTTCTAAATACAAAATTGAAAGCAGAATGAAATTGTATAAGACCTTGACATTCCCAAGGAGCAGGTTTCTCACCCCGTGTACATGTACAGATTTTAGCTTTCGCACAGTTAACAATTATGTTTTAAAACATAACGTTAGTAAAATTGTGCCATGTCCTTCCATTCCATAAGATACTTATTCTGCCCAGAGCAACACCACTCTAAAGAATGTATGCAAGTACTACGGACCAGTACAAGTAAAATCACTCCCTAATATGACTGCAGCTGAACACGGGAAGAATTTCGTCCAGTGAAGATCCTGCTTTGCAGGGACTGTTACGCTCACCTGCATTTAACAGGCACATACCAGCCCTAAAAGGTAACTGTGTGACTCATCGTACGAAGAAAACACCAGTGAGAGCAGGTCTGCCTGGACAACTGCAATTTTCTTTCTGTAAACTGTTGCAGTGTCCCTTAGGAAGTGGCAGGGATTATATAAGTCTAGAACTTTTGAGAAACTGAATGAGAACTCCATAGACGAAAGTGTACTGTGAAAGAGTCTGCACCATCATCATTCTCTGCTGCCTCAACATGTCCAGCACTCGTTGGATGTCCAGCATCTGGAGGAAGAGAACAAACTGTTACAGGTGACTGGAGAACAAGGAGACTGGCTTGTACTTTCTCAGCAGGAGGATCAGAGCAGTACCAGTGATCTAAAGGCAGAATCAGCTGCTCTGATTTCACCTCTGACTATTCCATTGCCCACGCCTGCAGTATATGAACTGCACTACACCACTGACCATGCCTACTTCAACTTCCTTATCTGTGAAATATGCATAGTTAAACTTGCCTATCTCATGGGGTATGGGTCTTCACAAATTTAATGGCTGCAAAAGTCTGTCACAGTGTTAGGACGTGGATACATAAAAAAACAATCAGTTTGTCGAGTCTCATCTGCCATATTATGTTATTAATAAACACTTTACAACTGTTCACTTCTGGCTAAAAGCTGATAAGACCAGGTTTTATTCCATCAAACTACTGCCTTCTCCTCTGCTGAGACTGATACTGTAAATACTAATACACTTAGGAACAAAATATTTCATAGCGAGCACAGAGACTGGCTACAGAGCATGTTCTTGAATATTATGCATTAAAGCTAAGGCATGAAGCAAAAGAGGTAAAGTCAGGGTGAAATCCTGAAATATGCTTAGTAGCCTAGGGCATACCTTATTCCACTCAGTGATTCAACATCTTATGGAGTCAAGAATCCAAATAAACATTCCAGTATCCAGCGTGTAAGTGGACAACTCTAGAAGATTATTAACTTCTGTTGAATTGCCAAGAGCTCTTTCAACTGCAGTTGCAAGGGCTCTTCCAAAGGCCACATTTGGGGAAACTCAGATGAACTGCCATAAAAGACTTACTAGGCAGGTTATTTACTCTTTCACTATCTAACACCATTTAAAGCACAACAAAGAAAAAGAGATCACCTCATTGTGTTCCAAGCAAGCGATCATGACCTCTGACAGTATGACCACTCCTGTTCGTCCTACACCTGCACTGCAATGTACCAGTACAGGAGGATTAGAGTTTTTAGGATCCACAGTGCTGTTCGTATGGCGCCGCACTGACTGTATCTCTTCCAAGTATGCTAGTAAGTTCAACAAGATAAGAAAAATAAATTTAGGTGATGAAGCCTCATAAGCCATGCTATTACACTGCATGACCACCAGAAAAGTAGTAATTTAACAAATGACATCCCACAGAAAAATGATGCCCTGTATAAATCACAAGTCATGTCCCAACAAAAGCAATACAGATCTATAAAGATCATCTAACTTTTTTAAGGCTTTCCTTGCCTTGTTCCCCTATTCCCCATCAAAGGCAGCTCATGGCCATCTTGCTACTGCTGGAACATACTCAAATGTGTAGTATGTGATGCAATTATGTTTTAATCTATGTGACCTTTTAGTAAATTATATATTTGGCTTCAGACATAAACAGTCACTTTAACAAACTGGCAGGTATATTCCTGCCAAAAATATAATCCAGTGTCTCTTGCTGGTTATAAAGACACCTTTTTCAGCAGAATGCTTGGCATACTTATCAAAAGCTAATTCATGTATAGCAGCCATTTTAGGAGGTTTAAAAAAAAAACTCAACAAAAAAACCCAAACAAACAAAAAACAAAAACACAAAACAGAAAATCATCACCTGAAAACAAAGTTATTAAATACAACTTACAGAGAAATCCCTTTAAATCCTCTGGACAGCCATGCTCTGGCCAGTCAGTATACTGCAGATGCCAAACTGTTCTCTCCTGTCCTGTGAGAAGATGTTTAATCTTCAAACCCGTAGTTGCATAGCAGCCTGAGTCAGTACGGAATCGTGTGGTAATCTTAAATCTTCCATATGTTACGGTGTTGTGCCTTGAACCAAGACGTGGCCAGTATCTGAAGCTTTTTTCTCGCCCACTTTCCTTAAAAGGAAAACACTTGCTTAACAAGAAACATAAGAACACTCATACAACTAATGTACCTGTAATAACTATATCTCTCCCGTATTAAGTATTACTACAGTGTTACGGTTTCTCAGTGAGTAAACCAACTTTCTAGTAGAAATAGAAAGAGTTTGCAAATTTACATCTTCCTGCCAAGGAAAGAAAGACATGGCAAAGGGGTGACTAGAAATTTATCTTTGACTGGTGTTCTTGTTGGAGCAAAGATCCCCTTCCTCTAACAGATCACACTAAAATCATTGCAGAATTTCTGGGAGAAACCTGACTCGGTTTATACTCACTTCCTCTGCCGTCACCATAGCTATGATGGCAATCCCTTGTTCCCAGATCATCTGCCAGAAATCCTGACATGTATTCTGCAAAGGGCCCTGCGTAGCAATGTAATCCCACTCTATGCCACCAACAGTGATCTGTAAAAAGACAGACATTAGATTAGTAATTACTGAAAACTCCCTTTCCCCATTCTTAAGTCAGCCATTTGAAGATGCACAAACTGAAAAAAGATGGAAATGCTGCAGAAGTAGGAGCCCACCGTGAGTTTTATCTGCCTCTCATTTTTTCAGCTGCATCTTGTCACGTTCGATGCATGGGAGATAGAATGTTTAAAATCATATAGGCACATAGCTAAATAAATGTATTTTACATCATAAGCATAATGTAAAAGTAAGTAAATAAAATCGTATTTATCTTTTGTGAATTTAAGGTATTCTAGCCAATTCTGGTGTAGAGAAGCTTTCATACCCTGGTGCTGTAAATGGTATCATATGCACTAAAAATTCAGAATTCGCTAATGTTTCCTCAAAAAATATTATCTTGTTTGAGAAGGGTCAGAAGAGTTACTCAACATTTGTCAATGATTAGAAGTATACAAACTACGGTATCATGTCAGTGTACAAACAGATTTTTTAAAAAAAGACAGCAACATAACTACAACTGCTACCCAGATCATCTCAAATCTTTTCAGAGAAAGCATGAAGCCAAATGTAGTTGCACTGTAAGTAGGTAAATGCATTGAAAATTAACGAACTGCTTTGAAGGTTCTTGAGGTCACCCTGCAACTTCTTCACTTTAAACAGAGTTAAAACAGCTAAGCATGGGGAAAAGGGGAAACTGAAGATTATGAAAAAGTAGATTTCACCCTGGCTCCATATGTTCCTCTAACTGTCCAAAAAAGTTTAAGCAGGGAGCTAGCTTACTGCCTGTTGTGGACCTAGTCTGAGAGTGCAGAAGAGGAAGAAATAATAAGAATTGTCACTGCAGTTTAAAAATGTAATCATTGCAAAGAATCTCAGTTTGTTATAAAGCTTATTTTCCTTCTTAAATCCAGGAAGAAATGGACATGTCTTCTGTTAGCACCAATCCACAGAGAGATGAGACAGAGAGAGAAACGAATACAGAAGCGAAATGCAGAAGACTTCTCCAATAATTAACCCTCCATTATTGTAGGTAAGAAGGAAAAATAGGTTTCTCCTTTCCCCAAAGAAATCTCTGCAGAAGGAGGTAAAGCGAGAGAGAGATAGAAGGATTCTCACTCATCTGACCAAACAAAAATTTATAACCAAGCCCATTTTTAGTTACCACATGAACTGGAAAAACATTTCTCCACTGGTATTTCTCTCACCTTGATATGAGATGCATTGATGTAACCCGTGTTATTTTCTTTGGTTGGGACTAGCTCTACTCTGGTATCATCATAAGGAAGGACATCCTGGAACCGGTTTCTTTCAGCATTTTCAGGAAGCCGAGCTATTGAGCACTCACCATCTATAAGTCTTTTTTTCTGAATGCGCTCATATTCAGTAAACACCATCCCCTGCTCTAACCGTTGTTCCAGAACTTTGCACTGAAAGACAGAACACAGGTAACCATACAAAGTCATGTTCTAAGGTGAGTCTATTTTAACAGAGAATCCATGAAGGATAAAGTTTGTGTTTTCCTGTCCCATATACTTTTTCAATGATTTTCCCAGCTATTTATGTTTTTATAAACATACCAGAATAATTAGAAGCAATCCTGGACAGCATGAATTTTGTTCATGTGAAAACTAACCAGCCTGTTATACCTCATTAGGTTACAAAGACTGTGGATACCACTGGTGAAAGAAAAATTACTTTGTAGTTTCTGTAAAGACTATGAAAGTGGGTTCACCTGGGCAAAGAAATATTTGGCCAAACCAGGTAGCTATGCTATACTACAAACTGCCTCAAATACCTTTGAACAAGACATGCTCATTAATCCTCCTGCTCAATACAGTATGGTAGATTACATCATTTGAAAAGGTCCCCTCTAACCTTGTAATTAAAAAAAAATAGTCAACTTTGTCTTTTGAACCGAGAAAATCTCTAAAAAAGTAAAACAAAACACTGCCTCAGTCAATGAACTTATCATTCATTACCAACATTCCACATTTTCATAGGCTGAAGATACTAAACTTTGCATACAGCAGCAGCAAAGCCTTGTTAGAACCTCTTGCTGCAGCTAAGGTATAAATCCAGGATTTTTTCTACTAGTATAATTCAATCTGTTTTATTAAATAAGCCACTCCTTCTTCCCTCTCCCCCTTCTCCCCCCGATATATTCTTTCGAAACCAAATTCTTTCTAAATCATAAGACACTTCTGGAATTTCAGCATCTCTTTGCCAACAATAATTAGAGGAATAATATGTAAGATTTAAGCCAGAAAATTTCATCTATGTCACATGTCCCCAGCCTCTCACAGCAACTGCTCTGCGGTATCAGATCAGGAAAGTGTCTTGTATCAAATAACCATAATGCCAAATGTTGCAGAGGAAGGTGTAAAACCTCAGTCATACACAATCTGCACACCGATATATCAACTGTACAAACTCCTTTATTATCTTTTGGCTAAATTTCCTCATTTAAACTGATAATAACATGAAGCCGAGCAATGAAACAGGCATTGAATCAACTTTTAAGTCATCTTCTAAAATATCTGCAGTCTGGAATTTCTTTCATGTCACATGACTGCCTTGCATTGCCTCTTCTCAACTGCTTTAGGAATTGCTCCCATTTCATGGTATCTATCCTGCCTCTACATGACTGCCTGAAGAGAAAGTGTAGGGACGTGTCTTTGTCATAACTTGACCTTATGGATTCTTCTTTTACTTCAACAGTTTGGGCAGGGCTAGCTGAATAATAATATGGCTGAAGTCAATAAAGGTCAACCCAGGAAGAGATGATGGCCATAAGTAAGAGGAGATAACAAATACAGATACTAAATGTAGAAATATGTCTTAATAACACAATGTTATTTTGTGTCCCTTGGCATTTTTAAGAAGCATACATATAGTCCAAAAAGAACTTCAGCTGTGTTGAAATGAAACAGTCAAATCCCCCTCTTACGGATCTCACTCCAAGCCTTCAAACTCCAAGACTAAATTTCTACTGTGTGACTTGCAACTAATTTTCTTGGCCTCTTCCTTAAAACTGCAGTTGGTGAGAGCAGAATGTACAATAATCACCTAGACCTTGGTGTTGCTCCCTGCTCAGATGTGCGATGACAGCGCTGTTCAACATAGCCCTTCACAGGCTGGATATTGACCATATTTCACTTTCCTGCACCTATTTAATGCTATACGAGGCAGGCTGAAGTATATTTACTGACACTGGTTACCCTGACACAAGCAGATGAAGTCTTATATTTCTCAAAGAATGATCCTCAAATACCAGAACTTGATGTCCTCTCAGTGATCTGAGATGTTTTACTGAATTCAAAATTTCTGCAGATCACACAAGGTCCATCTATAGTTTCAGGGATCCACCTGACGAAAACAAATACAATCTGCACAACCTGTACCCTGGAGATGCAATTTAACTACAAAATTTATTGTAAAAATTGTATGAATTACTAATAATTACAACTAAGTTCAATGTCACACTTTGAACTTTAATTTTCATATGTTTTCAGTCTGGAAAACCCCAAAATTAAGAGAGAAACCAGAAAGACCTGGCACAAAAATGAATCAGCAGCTACTATTTAATTTGCTTCCTATATGTTCAAAGCGTAAACTATAATCTGCATCACTGTCATCTTAAATCTTAAAGAAAAGTCTGAGTTACGCCAACACTTCTAGCAATGACTGATCAATCAGAAGTCTCATTCTTTATTTTGTTTCTGTTCTCAGTATTTGCGCTGCTTTGAATCTGAAGCATTTTAAAGTCAACACAAAGCACCATTCATATGCATTTCATTTTGAAGAATCACTAGTGCGAAAGAGAAATCAAGCATTAAAAAACTTCAACATACCCGTTCATCATTTGTAGCTCTTGTTGATTCTTCCTTCCCCTCATCTGGCAGAGGCATTCTAGTCAATGCTAGACCATTTAGAGCAGCTAGCTTTAGAGGCCCTATTTTTTTTGCATCATTTTTATTCTTTTTCATACCCTGCAAAACAAAAGCTAAACCTTGTAAATATTCTTAAATACCTAATGAAGTTATAAAGCAGAAACCAGATGAGTTCAATTAAGCAAAGGACACTTCTTTGACCCTTTCTGTAAACAGCTCTGGCCTTTTTTTTTGTTTTTTCTTGATAAGCATTGCAGTGTGAGATTAGGGTGGTGGGACTACATTCCTCCAAGTGCACAACACGAGTCTGTCTTCATTCCAGACAGGTTAATGAAATTACATGAGAATAACAAATATTGTTCCCTACAAAGCTCACAACTGAGGGTGTGAGGTGACAACTCTGGATAGTTAACATTCTTGGACAGGATTGGAATTACTTTCCAACCCCAAAAATACATAAAAATGATTCCTTATGAGGCTGTTCAGTTTGCAGGCACTTTTCTTCCCTACAAGTGGGCATAAAAATGAGCATATACTTTTAAGATATTTGGATACAGTTAAATGTTTGACTAAGTTTGCAAGAACCTGTACATACAAAACGTGAACACAGAAACGCAGACAGATCTGAGCCCTGAACCAGGCCATGAATCTGAATTATTGAAGTTACCACTCATAATTTGATAAAAATACTGAAGTGGGATGTTTATGAAAGAATAAATTCAAATGATTCTCTTAAAAAGCGTAAGAGAAAACTTCATTACTCTTGCAGCTGCTAAATTTGGTTGTTAACAAAAATACACTGAAAATGTGAGTGTATATGCTGCTTGAATGATAATCCATGCTTTCAAAAGCTAAATGGTAGTAAGGAATAGGAAGACAAAGCTAAGAGGATGAGACCGCATTTAAAAGTGAAGTGAACACAAACAAAACAGTAAGAGTTCATTGGAAAGCAAAATATGCAAACATTGGTAGGGGCTAGCTTTGTTACCAGGATATTCATCTCAATATTGAATATAGAAAGGTAATATTCTCTATTATGCAATAGCACTCAAATATTACTGAACTAGAAAGTATTTTACTGAACACTTCCAGTGAAAAAGTTTTAATATCAATTTCATTTCAAAGGTTGTCTTGAATATTTACAGTTATCTGAAGGAAAAGGCAAGGTATGATTTTGGCAGCCACATCAGTGTCTGAAAATGTATCTTTTGGAGAACAAAATTCTAAGTGACTACCTAAATGTGAACACAAGGGGAAAGGTATCACCTTTTTTCTCTATTTCCACATAAAAAACAGGAGGAAGGAGATCTAGAAAAACATACACAATTATAAAATTAATTGAAGCTGACGAAGGTTAATTTCATTGTGTTCAGTTCCACGTATAGGAAGTCTGACAAACAAAAAATTGTGAGAGCAGTAACTATTTAAATACATAGCTTACTCTAGATTAGCTTTTGCAGCATCAGCTATAACAGTTACTACAAGAACAGAAGTCATATGGTAGTTCCACTGAAGTCCAATTTGTGCAGAAAACTATTTGACACTAACTTACGCAAAGTTAACAACAATCAATTTTAAAAGGCAAAATAATAATAAAAATGGTCTTCCTTGATTAGCACGCGAAATATGCCACAGACTACATAAAACTGAACAAAAGTTTAAAGCAAAGTATGTGGTAAGGACTGCCAGTGAAATTGCGCAGTCCCACATAGACCTTGATGTTTCTGTGAGGTGGAAATTACAGGGAAGGTGAAACTTAAAGTTGTTCACTATTTATGGCTTCATAAGATTGGAGTAGGAGAAAGAGACATGGCAAGCAAGAAATAGCTTTCGTGAGATAAAAACAGCTTGAAAGCAAGGCAAAAGGGATAGGATATGAAAAAGGGAAGTGATGGAGGAAAGAAGAGATTGCAAGGAAAGAATTTATTGCCTAATGCGTCAGGTCCCCCTCCTTAGGTCAGAAGAAGAAAGCAAACGAATCAAAAAACTAAACATTCAGCTATGTCTGATTTTTCAGTGAGGGGAAGATCAGAGAGCTGGCAGCGGAATGGAAGCAGTTGCTCTGTTCCAGATAAGGACAGGTAGGGCAGAATTTGGGATCTAGAACTGACTTTACACTAGCCCCTTCTACAGTTGCTAGCCAGGCGAGGTGTATCAGATGGATGGAGGCTGCACAGCTGGATTTGTGTGGGAGGACTATACAAACAGAACACAGACATGGCAGAGAAGGGGATATAAGACAGCTAAGCAAAGATCATCAGGGAAAAACAGAAAAATGAAGGTCAAGATTATGGTAGCTTTTAAATCACATGTTTTAAAAGCCTCTCAGGTTGACTAAAAGAAACCCCAAACCTCAAACAAAAACCCCACACAACTGCTACAGAACAACTTGAAACAACGTAAAACAAGAGCAATAATATCCACTTACACCTAGTGGGGGAAGGCCTTCCACAATATTCTTCTTCCCAGACAAAAGATCGGACACAGGTCTCTTCTTTACTGAATCTTTCCTTACTCTGTATCTCCCTGACGTTGTAAGGTCAGATTCTGACATAGATGGGGTAAGCAGTCCTTCCCCTCTTCTCTGTACCTGGCTTTCTACTAGTAACTGAATGGGGCTCTTATCTTTCATTCTCTTTTCTGTCTCTGTAATATGTAATTTAGGCTCAAGAATATGCAAAGGGCCAGCAGATGAAGCAACAGAGCTATGAGGGTAGTTCAGTACTGAATCACAAGAATAACCACCCATAAGGGACGAAAGTTTGGTTTGATCTTCAGGGAGAGGAGAAAGACTTGTACCAGCCTTGTTTTCTTCTTCAAATTCTTCTTCTTCCTCACTGCTGTGAATCAGCATAGTGGCATCCGAAAGGGTTTTCTTATGATCACAGTTCACACCTTCTTCTTGCTTGTTTTCTTTGTGCTTTGTTCTCTCCATCAGAATGTTGGGCTGCGACCCTTCTGAGATAACTCTCGGAAGAGCCACATCTGCTGCAGAAGCTGACATGGTCCTCTCTTTGATTCTTATTCCTTCAAAGCTGGGAGTCAAGCCTGCTATCTCAATACTGTTCCTTTTCTGCAGATGAGCATGGCGTGCCGACGTTAGAGGTTCACTGACTTCCTGAAGAGAATGTGCCACAGGCAGGCTGTCTTCCTGAAATGTCTGGACAGAATGGTGCACTCGCCTCGTGATAAGATCTGGATTGCTGCTGCTAATGTAGATATGTCGTGAAAGGTCTGGAGTACTATTTGCAGGTCTTGGATATGGGTATGGGGGAGGCGGTCGATAGACTTGGGTCTTCATTATATTTGGTGCTGGATAATCCTGAGCCTGGAGCTGCACATTTGTCAACTCAGGCACACTGACTGCCCCAACAACTGGGCGCTTTTCAGCAGGATAGGGATAGGGGGATTGGCTATGAAAGCTGTAGTTCAGGTTAAACGGATAATGGTTAGATTGTGGGGAAGCGAAGTGAGCATGTTCTCGTATTTCAGGCTGGCTGTAAACTAAGGCATCAGGCCTGCTGTAAGCATATGAATTGCTGATGTTAAGATTCCTCATTGAATGACTCTGCCTATCTGTCTGCATCATTCCCCTGTTGAGCTGTCTCATCACAGTTTCATAGTCTGGCGTGGGACGATAAGAAGGCGGTATTAGTGCACTGTGTCTATGTGATGGGATATAATCAGTTCTGAGGACATCGCTTCCAGTGATGCTTGGGTTAGAGGACATGGGGGATGGCTGCAAGTAATGTTGTGGATTGTTCAAGGAATTTGTGCTATGTGCACTATAGACACTACCATTGCGGATCCGACCACTGTAGTCATGAGGGGCTCTATCCAAGCTAGTCTGAGAGTGACAGTAGTATCCATTCTGATTGCTCACAAAGAGGTTATCTGAAAGTAAAGTTTAAGAACAATCTTTATGTCCAAGACATCACACAAAGAAATCCTCTACTCAGATGTAGCTAACCAACATTTGAGATTTTCAGAATCTCAGTTATTCTTAGCTATGTATTGAAATAGGAAGAAAAAAAAAAAACACAACCCCAGCTTTTTTGTTGTTGTTGATACCAAAGGTATATATGCCAGAATAACCTATTATGTTCACTTAGGTGATGCGAATTCCTCTGTAAAACATTGTCTCAGATTAAGAATGGCTTTATTCTGTCTAAGACAGGTTTGCTAAGCTTCAGTACAAGCTAAATAAAATCCATATCAATCTTAAACCACACTAACTGAAAGAACATCTACACCATGGTTCACACTAAAGTAATGAGATCAGTTTAAACAGCAAGAAAAAAAAACCAAACAAAACCCCTGCCAAAAACCTAAAAACACCCCCACAACAACCAAACAAAAACCCCGTCACTCTTGATCTCCACCCCCCCCCC